>LXNJ01000025.1_pt1 | contig 96388 bp, 83 predicted proteins | sample 809081 | NCBI WGS metagenome assembly LXNJ01 (sample SAMN04870510, study PRJNA318959) | sponge metagenome | biome: sponge; feature: marine sponge reef; material: water | host: Petrosia ficiformis | place: Greece: Milos, Mediterranean Sea | collected 2013-05-29 | depth 5-7 m
TTTTGGAGTGCGGCGGCCTTTTTGGTTTCGGTCTGCGCTTTTTCGGCGCACACGGGCGCATGGGCGGCGAAGCCTACCCTCTGGAACGCTTTCTGGAATCCCGTCTTTCCCGCCGCACTTTTGGCGTGGGCGGCGGTTTCGATTTTGACCTTCGGCGCTTTCGGATTGCTCTACGCAGCGTCCCGAAAGGACAGCGCATGGCGCGTCGCCCTGGTGCATGAACTCGGCAGGTGGATGGTGGCGGGATCCGTCGCCGGCGTTCTCGGATGGATATGGTGGGGAGTAAGCCTGCCGGAAAGCGAAAATCGGAATTTGGTGATTGGGCTGGTAGCGGCCGCGGTTACGGCGCAGACGGTCCTGGGGAGCATCGCATTCAGATGGGGCGTCCGCGACCCCGAAAAGCGGCATCGAAGACACGCATATGCGGCTTCGCTGCTGGTCGTTTTCCTGCTGGCGGTATGCGGGTGGGTCTATGTGGAAGCGAAGGGGAATTTCCAGATCCACCAGTATATGTATCGCAACGGAATGATCATCGAAGAGGCGGAGGACGCGAATCGAACGGGCCTGTGGAATTTCGTGAATCTCGGCGAGTCCCTGCCGGCGCAGGAGGAACTTGGCGCATTCAGTTTTCGCGCGCAGTGTATGGCCTGCCATGCGGATTGGGTGAAGTCCCGTGACCCGGCCCGGACCCCGGGGTTCAAGTTCGAGGGAGACGCGCTTCGGTTTCTTGGAGAGATGCGCTCAAAACACCCGCCGTATCCTCTTTTGGCGGGCGCGCCCGAGGAGCGCAGCGCCCTGGCGGCGTATCTGGAAACGCTGATCACGAAATCAGGCCGGACTCTCGCATCTCGCCCCGAGCCGACGCCCGCCGGAAAAAAACCGGTGGTTCACCCTGCGGTGGTCTCGAAAACCTCTCCCGGGGATGCGGAAAAACCCTCTGGTAACGCAGAGGTGCGCAAGGTGGATGAAGTGGAGAAGGGCGCCACCGTACCAGTTCTCAAGCCGTTCGGCGAGGAGCAGGCCCCCGAGAGAACAAAAGAGGCCAGAGTGCCTGAGAGAGAGGGTCGCCCCGCCGATTCTCCCGCCCAGCCTGCCGCTTCGCAGGACGCAGAGAAATCACAAGAGCGGGAACAGGTGGACTCCGCCGTTTCCTCTGCCCGGCCCAGCGACGCGCAGGATGCCGTACCCTCGGTAAGGGAAGAGGCCAACATCACTCCTTCCGCCCCACCCAATGATGTGGAAGACGGCGCAAAAGCCTTGAATGCAGGAAAACCGGAAGAGGGGGGAGACGTTTCCACAGTATCTTCCAGTCCGCTGGGTGAGGGACAGGACCCCGGAAGCAACCCGGAAGCCAAAATGCCGCCGGAAAAGGAGCGCGCCGCCGCATCTCCCGCTTCCGTGAAAGGAGCGACGGATGCCAAGAGCCCGGAAGATGGAGAAAGCGTTTCCGCTGCTCCTTCGGTTCCGCCGGATGACTCGCAAGACGCAAAGAAACCGGAAGAGAAGAATTCGCCATGAACGTATTGACTCCCGAATCGAGTGAGTGGCTCGTCGTTCTGCTGGGTTCCATCTTGTGGCTGTGCGCGGGCGTGAGTGTTTCGCTGCCGTGGTTTTCCGCGCATCTCGCGTTCTGGGGATGGTGGGAGAACAACGCCGCCGACATGGAATTCGCACGCCGCCTCTCGGGCCTGTGTCTGGCTTCTCTCCTTCCTGTATTTCTCATCGGGGTGGCGCTCTCCTTGCTTGCGTCCACGATGCAGCCGGCCGTTTTTTTCACCTCCGTGATCGCGCTGTTTCGCCCGCTGGGTGCGTTGCTCCTCTTGTTGTTCCTTTTCGTGGTTGTCGTATTCGTCCATTCGAGACATACGGGACGGGGTTCGAAATTATCATTCGCGCACCTGATGATGGTTCCGGCAGGCGTTTTGATCCTGGCAGGGACAGGGGTGGTTTGGATGTTCACGCTTTCCTATATGGGTTGGACCCTCCGCGATTTCGAAGCAGTCTGGAGTTGGCGCTATTGGGCGCAATCATCGTTTTGGTGGCCCGTGGCGCATTTCTATCTTTCGGCGTTTTCTGTCGGCGGCCTCGTCCTCATGTTTCTGGGGGGCAGGGCTTTCAGGTGGGAGAGTTCCGTTTCCGTGTCGAACGGAGCGCGGTGGGTTCGCCTCGGCGCCAGGTTCTCCTTGTGTTTTCTGATGCTCCAGGCAGGATTGGCGGGAGCCTGGCTCTTCTTCCGGGGCTCTGATTTTCTGGACGGCATGCTGGCGTCAGGCGGCTCGCCTTTCGTGACGCTCCTCCTCATCGGCGCCGTATGCGTCGTATTGTTGTTCGAGTTGCTGCTCGGCGCGCTCAGACGGGGCGGAAGCGTGCGAATGAGCGGTTCTTTCGCCATCTTTCTCGTTTTCATCCTGGCGGTGTCCGTGAATTCGGCGCGATTGACCTTGAATCAGAATGATTTCTCTCTTTCCGGGCCGGGCGATTCTCTCGGGCGGTCCCAGGGCCGCTCGCGTTGATCATCGATATTTGCAGCTTCTTGCCCGTCGCGGAGTCCTACCGCGCCCGCCTGCTAGGCTGGGCTTCCATTCCCGGTTACCTGAAGATGTTCGCGAAGGGCCTGAGCGCATTTTGCGGCGTGGAGGAAGCGGAGTTTCGCCGCAGGACGTTGGGGACGACGAGAGAGGAAATCCACGGCTTTATCGATGAGATATCGGCGAGACTCGGACGGCCAATTGATGAGTTCATAACGCTGCTGGATGCAGCCGGCTATGACAAGGCGGTCGTTTTCAGCATCGACCAGGAGAGCACCACCGGCGTTTCGCCGCTCGACCCGAACGTTCTCGCCAGTGCGGTGGATTCGTACCCGGAGCGGATTCTGGCTTTTCAGGGCGTCGACCCCAACAAGGACGATGCGGCAATCGCGCTGGAAAATGGCGTGCGCGATCTTGGCCTGCACGGGGCGTTTCTCGTTCCCTTTCTTCATCGCCTGCCCGCCGACGCGCCGGAATATCGTCCCATCTACCAGAAGTGCGTCGAGTTGGACGTACCCGTATGGATTCACACGTCGGTGAACTGGGCGCCCGCTCATCCCATGGAACTGGGCAGACCCCTGGCTCTCGATAGGCTGTGCGGCGAGATGCCGGACTTGAAGGTAATCGCGGGTCACGGCGGTTGGCCCTGGGTGCCGGAGATGGTCGCCGCCGCCTGGCGGCACCCGAATCTCTACATCGACCCCTCGGGCCACCGGTGGAAGTATTTCACGACCCCTCATTCCGGCTGGGAGATGCTCCTGCATTTCGGCAATTCCACGATACAGGATAAAATTCTGTTTGGAACCGACTGGCCGCTTCTGCCGATATCCCTGGAGGAGATTCTCGAAGAAGCGAGGAACCTCCCCCTGAAGCCGGCCGTCATGGAAAAATGGCTGGGAGGCAACGCGGTGCGCTTGCTGGGGCTTGATGAATGACCGAAGAAAACCCGAACTGGCGCCCCATACTGGGGGCCGCCTGTTTCATCATTTTCGCCGTATTCGGCTCGTTGGTGTCGACGAGCGGACTCATCGGCTTCATCCGGAATGATTTGAACCTGTCCTTCGGCGCGGGCGGTTTTCTGCTGTCCGCACCGTTTCCGTTGATAGCGTTTTTCGCGATCGCAGGGGGCCGGCTGGTCGATCGGCTCGGTGTGAAGAAGATGGTCCTGTGCGGTGTCTTCCTCACTTTGCTGGGAGGAATCGTCCGCCTCTCGAGCGGAGATTTCTGGTCGCTCGCTTTTGGAATCGCGCTCGTGGGCGCGGGCACGGGGCTGGTGTTTCCCGTCATGCCGAAAGTGGTGGGGACGATAGTTCCCCCCGAGCGCAACGAGTTCGGTTCCGCCGTTTATACGGCTTCCATCATCGCGGGCGCGGGATTGGGCGTCGCGGCCTCGCACTTTATGGAGCCCGCCGCAGAGGTTTTGCCCACCTCATGGGACGGGAGCGTCTGGCGCGGCGGCTTTCTGGGCTGGGCGCTCGTTTTGGTCGTGGCTTTTATCGTCTGGCGAAGAAATTCTGCCTCGATCACGGTGGATTTAGGTTCCGAATCCGACTCGGCCCAAAGCGGGGTAGTGTATCGGCTCCTCGCCGTCTGGGGGGTTGGCGGCTCTTTGTTCTTCAACAACATCGTCTTTTATACCAGCCTGGGTTGGCTGGCCACGGTTCTGATGACGAAAGGCTGGCCGCAGGCGAGCGCCGCGCTTATCGTATCGAGTTTGCCTTTACTCGGAATTTTTGCTTCCCTGAGCGCGCACAAGATGGCGTTGGCCTTAGGCGGCGAGCGGGTCATGATGGTTTTATGCGGGTTGCTCACGGCGGCGGCGCTCGCACTGATGCCGGCGGGAAACGCTTGGGTCGCGGCGATAGGAACCGCTGTTTTGGGTTTGACCACGAATTGCTGGTTCTTGTTCTGTCTCGCGTATCCCGCGCAGTACGTGGAGAAAAGCCAAGTGGGCCAGGCGGGTGGTCTGATCATCGGCATGGGGTATCTGGGCGGTTTTGTCGGACCCTGGACGATTGGCGCGATGAGGGACTGGGCCGGGTCGTTCGGTCCGGGTTTATATACGTTGGCGATCGTGTCGATCATCGGGATATCCTGCGCTCCGTTTTTCGGAAGATATGCCGATCCAGGCAGGGGATGAGGAGTTTTGGATATGGCGTCGGAACGATTGAAGCTGAGACCCGTGGAGGCCACCCCTGCGGAACATCAGGGGCAGCGAATGTTGATGCTCAGAGATCCGCTTCGTCTCAGCGAGGCGGTTCTTTTTGCTCCCATGGCCCTGGTTCCCGTGCTGCGCCTTCTCGACGGGCGTCATACGTTTGAGGATATCAGGGAGCAATGTAAATCCCGCCACGGGATGGACGTCTCTGAGGAAAGCTACCGGGCGATGGTGTCCCGGCTCGAAGAGGCCCATTTCCTCGAAGGAGATGATTTCGACTCCTGGAGCGCATCGCTCAAGGATGCATTCTTGAATGATCCGGTACGCCCGGGTTTTCTGGCGGGAAAAAGCTACGATGCGGACCCGGCGCATCTGCGCTCTCATATCGATGGTTTTTTCACGGATGCGGATGGTCCCGGGCGTCTTGCGGAAAATTCCTCGCCCCTTGCTAAACCGCTTCGGGGCGTAGTCGCGCCTCATATCGACTTTCATCGCGGCGGTGTCACCTTTGCATGGGCATATAAATCAATCGCAGAACGAACCGATGCCGATTTGTTCGTTGTTCTCGGTACGGTCCACGCTCCGACGAAGTACATCTACAACCTCACGGACAAATCTTTCGAGACGCCGTTCGGTGTTATGGAGGCGAACACGGGGTTCGTGGAGGAGCTCTCGGGCCGGTTGGAGGTGAATTCCTTTCAGGATGAATTCGTGCATCGCGGCGAGCACTCCATCGAGTTTCAGGCGGTTTTTCTTCAATATCTCTTTGCGGGCGTGCGGCCGGTCCGGTTCGTTCCCATCCTGGTGGGTTCATTCCACCGGTTCGTAGCGGAGGGGCGATCGCCCGGGGGTGATGCGCAAGTGGAGGGTTTTATCGCCGCGCTGAGAGAGGCGATAGCGGCGTACCGGCAAAACGGGGGAAAGGTATGTCTCATTGCGAGCGTGGATTTCGCCCACGTCGGCCCCCAGTTCGGCGATGAACAGCCCGTGGACGAGGCGCGATTGGAAGAACTCGCGCAAGCGGACGGGAAATCCCTGGATGCAGTGTGCCGAGGGGATGCGGAGGCGTTTTACTGGAGCGTGGCGGAGGATGGGGATGCGAGAAACGTGTGTGGCCTGGCGCCCATCTACACCATGTTGCGCGTTCTGGATGACAGCGAGGGAGAAGTGCTGCGCTATTCGCAGTGGCCGGACCCGAACGGTACGGTCACATTTTCGAGCGTTGCTTTGGCTTGATATGTCTTGGTTTTCTGAAATGCTTGAATCACAGAGGAGAGAGGATCGTTGCTTTATTTGAGTGAGTCCGACGTCAAGAGTCTGGTGAACATGTCCGATGTCATGGATGTGGTGGAGAAATGCTTCAAGGCCCAGGGAGAGGGTCGCGCGCCGAATCAGCCGCGGCGCCGGGTTTTTCTCCCCAAGGGTACGATGCACGTCATGTTCGGCGGCATGGTGGATGAGAACGAGGGCTATCTGGGTCTCAAGGCCTACACCACGTTTCCGGGCATCGGCGTGCGCTTCATCTTCCTGCTGTGGGACGCCAACACGTCTGAGATGCTCTCGCTCATGGAGGCCAACATACAGGGGCAGATGCGCACGGGGGCCGCGAGCGGCGTGGCTGCGAAATACATGGCGAGAGAAGACGCTGCTGTAGCCGGACTGATCGGCACGGGGTGGCAGGCGAGGTCCCAACTGGAAGCCCTCTGCTGTGCGCGGGACCTCGAGGTCGTGAAAGTGCACAGCCGCCGCCCCGAGAAAAGGGAAAAATTCGTCAGCGCGATGCAGGACAGGGTGAACGCTGAGCTCGTTCCGGTGGAATCGGCGAGCGAGGCGGTGAAAGGCTCGCAAATCGTGTGCACCATCACCACGGCGCGCGAACCGGTTTTTGACGGCAACGATCTGGAACCGGGCACGACGGTCATCGCGGCGGGCTCGAACCGAATCACGAACCGAGAGGTGGACGACGAAACCTTCCGCCGCGCGGCGAAAGGACGCATCGTGACGGATAACCTCGAGGGCGCAGAATTCGAGAGCGGCGACTTGGTCGGCGCCATTCGCGCGAACGTCATCCAGTGGGGCCAGGTCTCGGAGGTCGGGTTAGTAGCGACGGGCGCCATGCCCGGTCGCGCGTCCGATGATGAGATCAACCTGTTTCTGAGCCAGGGGGTCGCGATTGAAGACGTGGCCCTGGGCGCGGAACTCTATCGGCGCGCCAAAGCGCAGGGCGTGGGCGCGCCACTCCCCGTGGAGGGGTTTTTCAAGAAGGCGACTTGAGACTTTCAGGCGCGGCCACTCAAGCGCTGAGCCCTGCGGTTTTATCGAAAAACTCTCGCACGCCGTTTTGGTCCACCTCGCCGTAGCCCATGGCCGACGTGGCGATGAAGACCTGCCTCGCCAGTGCGGCGAACGGCGTCGGCGTCGTCGCGGCCTCAGCCATCTCGGAGATGAGGCGCAGGTCTTTGCGCATCAAGTCGATTTTGAAGGCGGGCGTGTAGTCCCTGCTCGCCAGGGCGGGACCCTTGATGCTTAGAATTTTCGGAATCGATGCGCTTTTCAGGTAATCCATCATCTCGACGGGGTCGAGACCCGAGCGCTCCCCGAGGGTGAGTCCCTCGGACACCACGGAGAGAAACACCGAGACGATTTGATTGGCCACGAGCTTCATGTGCAAGCCCGCGCCGTTTGGGCCGAAATAGTTGATGGACTCGGAGACGGCCTCGAGAACGTCGCGGTGTCGGTTCAACGCCGCTTCATCGCCGCCAACCATCACATTAAGCTCCGCACTGATGGCGCTGGGCGCGCTGCCGCTCACGGGCGTATCGAGGAATATCGCGCCTTTTTCCGCCGCTTCCTGCGCGATGGCCTGGCTGCCGGCGGGGGCGATGGTGGAGAAATCAAAACAGACGACGCCATCTTTGGAGGTGAGCAGCGCGCCTTTTTCGCCCAGATAGGTATCGTGAACGTCCTTGGTTTCGGGCACGGATGAGCAGATGACGTCTGCCTCGGAAGCCGCCTCCGCCGGGGAGTCGAAGGTTTTCGCTCCCGCCTCCTCCGCCCGTGCGCGTACCTCGGGCACGGGGTCGTATCCGTGAACGACGAAACCTGCCTTGAGAAGATTGTTGACCATGGCTCCGCCCATGGTGCCAAGCCCTAAATACGCTACGATTTTCGACACGGCGCTCTCTCCTTCGACGTTTGAATTTTCGGATGTGCGCGTGTTTTAAGAAACAAGTTGCGCTTCATCCGCTTCTCGATGATTTTGAACACGCGATTCTATCGCATAAGCGACAAACAAAATACCTCGCGCGCCTCTTGCCTTTTTCCCCGGGCTTGGCTATGGTTGCGCTTCTTTGTGGACCGGGGATGCGCGGATGCATCTCAAGACGTTGATTTTTGTTGAGGTTTCGAGATGCGCGAGAACATTCAGCTCGAATGCACGACATGCAAGAAGATGCGCTACACCAGCACCAAGAACAAGCGGAATACGCCGGATCGGCTCGAATTCAGAAAGTACTGCAAATTCTGCCGGAGCCACCAGCCGTTTCGGGAGACCAAATAGATGAAGACCCGCAAGAGCACCGTGGCGCGCAAGCGGTGCGCCGTCACCGGCAAGAGCGTGATGTACGGCAACAACGTCTCGCACTCGCACAAGAAGACGAGGCGGCGCTTCGAGGCGAACCTGCACGTCAAGCGCTTCTATCTCCCCGAGGAGAAGCGCTGGGTGAAGCTGCGCGTCTCGGCGAAGGGCCTCAAGATCATCGCCAAGCGCGGCATCTCGAAGGTGATGGCCGACATCGCGAAGCGCGAGCGCGCCCTCTAGCAACCCCTTTATTTCCAGTTATTTGCAGGTTTCGCCCGCTCCGCCGGCGGGCGTCGTTGCGCCCCTGTGAGGGATGCGCGCGGTCGGGGAGGTTCGCCGGCCGATAGAAGATTGCTTCCCCCGCCTGAAGCTGGAGACGCTCCCCTTGAGCGCCTTGTTGCGCCTCGCGTAATCGAGCGGCGTACGGCCTGATTCATCTTTCAAGCGCGTGTTCGCGCCCGCCGCATTTCCCCGCATTTGCCGCCGCGCGCGCGCCCCCCGGCCCGTGGTATCCTCGCGGTGCTTCTTGAGAAGGGGGATTCGCGCCTCCGCGGTTCCCCGCATTTGCCCGCATTTCCCCTCGGTAATTTATCGGAAAACCCCGTTAATTTATCTATATTTATCCGAATTTATCGATATTTTCAGAAATTCCGGGTCAGGCCCGGGTATAAGTGTTCGACGCGCGTGGTGGATGAACGATTGACGCGGCGGCGCCGGTCGGGGCTAGAGTGGTTTGCGTGCCAGGAAACAGTACAGCGGCGTGAAGATGCCCGATTTGCCGCCCGCGACGTAGGCGTCCGCCGTCCGGTCCAGGAGCCGGACGACTTCCGCTGAGCCTTTCGGAAACAGCCGAACCACCTCGGCCAGCTTCGATCCCGCGATGAACGCCCTGCGGCCCTGCGGCAGCCTGCGCAAGGCGTTGCCCAGCGTCCCGTGCCGGCTCTCCATGGGTTGATACCAGGGCGTGGACGGCCCCTCCTGGACGTCCCGGTTCGTCCCCTCGATGACCTGGAATCCCACCGCTTCGAGCGCGCGGTTCACTTCCCCGAACGTCGCGACCTCTTTCAGCGCGATGCCGCGCATGAGTTCGCGCTTGATGGACTGGTGACGGCCGTCGTTCGGGTCGTACTTGTCCGTCAGGCACATCTCCTGCCCCCAGAACAGGGCGCCGGGTTTCAGCACGCGGTATATCTCCGCGAACGCGCGCTGCTTGTCCGGCGCATGGCACGTCGACTCGATGGCGTAGCCCCGGTCGAACGCCTCGTCCTCGATGGCGCTCATATCCATGAAGCTGCACGCCTCGAAATCGATCATGTGGTCCAGCCCCGCCTCGGCGTTCAGCCTCCTCGCCCGCTCCAGCTGGATTTTGTTGATGTTGATCCCGACGACCCGTACGCCGGCCTCACGGACGACGCGGCGCATCGGGCCGCCGATGCCGCAACCGACGTCGATCACCGTCATGCCCTCTTCCAGTTCCAGCTTGTCGATCATCCACCGCTGGTGCCGGACCTTGGAGTCCTCCAGGCTCTCATGCGGCGTGAGGGGCGCGAAGTGCAGGGATTCGCCCCAGCCCCACACCATGAAACCGCTGCAGAGGTCGTAATAGGCCTTCACCGTTTCGGTGTGGTCGTATCCGCTCGCGCCGTCGGTCTCCGCCGTCGCCCGGTCGATCCAGTCCTCGAATTCCTGCACGCGGCGGGTGACGTTCCCCTCCTGGTAGGCGTCCTTGAGTTCTTTCGATAGTTTGCCTATATCCATGGCGTGGCGTGTCCCTTCTCGCTTCGTCTGCGGCGAAACCCGCGCGGGCGATGGCGTGGACGTCTCTCCCGGCGGCCTCGCCCCCTGAATTCAATCCACACTTGTTGCAATACCCCTAGTCGGGGGCATCGCTTTTAGCCCCCGTGTCGGGGCTTTTGAAAAACCCTCGTTTGCGACCCCCGCAAACCGCCAACACCTCTTTCCTCACCCTGAGTAGCGGCGAAGCCGCGTATCGAAGGGGCCTTGTCCCTGCGGCGAGCGATCTCGAAAGTCGTGCAGGGTCTTTTTCAACAACCCTCCTCCGGATAGAATTGCTCGCAATAGCGCCGGAAGGTTCCGATTTCCCCGTCCGAGCTGCACAGGCGGGGGCGGGGAATATACTGTTTCCGGTCCCATATGACGACGTCCGACAACACGTCGCGCTTCTGGGCCGATATGATGATTTTGTTCATGAGCCAGGTGCGGAGATCCGGCGGCAGGAAGCGCATGCCGATGATCGCCCGCTTCGGCTTGCGCAACCGCTTCACCTGGCTGACCAGCACCATTTCGAGCAGGTCGCCGTCGACCGGCGTCGCGAGCACCCACAGGCGCGTTTCCATGCCGATGCCGTGCTCCTGGACCTCGACGTAGGAATAGCCCAACCCGTGCACGTGGGTGACGGCGGAAACGTCGTATGTGTAAATCCCGATCCCGGCGAAAGTCTGGCTTCGTGTGAAGTCGAAGCTGCTCTTGAGGTAGGAGCCGTCCACCTCGATGGTTCCGACCCGGGTTACGCTGCCGAAGCCGTGCACGTAGCGCAGGTGTCCGTCGTCGACGGAGTTCTCGGTTGTCTCCTGGGGATGTCCCGTGAACCTGACGCTCCAGGTTTCGAGGTCGCTCCAGTCGTCTCCACCCGGCTCCTCCGGCAGGCGCCATTGCGGCGGCCGTCCGCCCACCCCCCGCCAGGCGAATACGAGGCCCAGGATCTCGCGCGTCTCGAACACGTTCAGCCGGGCGGTCCGGGGCGCAGGCGCGTAGGGCGTCTTGACGCATTGCCCGGTGGCGTCGTACTCGAACCCGTGAAAGGGACAGACGAGGCAGCCGTTTCGCACCGCGCCGCCGACTTCGGGCCCGAGTTCGGAGCCCAGGTGCGGGCAGAGGTCCTCGGCCACGCAGATGCGCCCCTCATCGTCGCACCAGACGACGATTCGCTCGCCCATCCAGGTTCTCTGGATCAGCTTTTTCTTTTCTATCGTCTTTCGGGTGGCGACGAAGTACCAGCCTTCCGGAAACGGATAAAGCGCGCGTGGTTCCTTGATCTCTTGTGGGCCGGTTTTCATCGGTATCCGCCATTTCCTGGTTCAACGGCCGCCGCTTGGCGTGCAAGTGGGAAGCCGCGCGAGGCCGGAACGCAAGGCGCGAAGCCTAGAACCGATAGCGCAAACCTATCTCGAAGAGGTGAACCAGCATTTCTGTCGTCGCCGTGGCGTTTGAACCCATGGCGCTGCCGCCGCTGAACTCCAGGTCGCCGGCTTTCAGCAAGCGGTAGCCCAACTGGATGGTGAGGGCGTCGGAATACCGGTAGCCCACTCCCGCGCCGAATTGAAAGGCGGCCACCGTATCGGTTTCGGAAAGCTCGGGCACCGTCCCTGGTGGCAGGGTGGCCTGGCTGATTACCCCTTGTTCGACTTGTGGCGGCAGAGCGCAGCCCGGGGGTTGCATCAGCTGCGCGCATGCGCCGATGAGCGCAAGCTGGTTCGCGGCCCCTTGCGCGACCTCGTTGCGGTTATACTTCACGTCGCCCCAGTCGACCCGGACGATGCCGAAGCCGCCGCCGATGTAGGGCCTCCATTTGGAGCCGGGGTTGAAGTCGTACCAGAGGTTCACCATGGCGCCCACCTGGCTCGCCGAGCCGGACACGGGGATGGAATGGTCGCCCGGTACATCAATCGTGCCTAGTTGCGGCACGGTCGTCGTCCGTCCTTTGTAGATCAGCTTGTCGACCTCGGCCCTGGCGAAGAACAGCTCGCCGTCGATGCGCAGGCCCGAGGCGAATTCACGGCCCACCACGCCGCTGACCCGGAACCCCGTAGCGTATTCCGTGACGGCGTTCGCCCTGTACGGGACCGGCAGGGGGAACCCCGCCGTTACGGCCTCCCCGGTCTCGACGCTGTCCGAGTCGTCAATGAACATGACGGGCACGTTCAGGCCGAAGTACCAACTCGACTCCGCGCCCGAATCCGCGGCGCGCGCATCGGGCGTGAACGCCCCCAGAAGGAACACGGCGAGAGCCGCCGCGACGATGGTTCGATTACGGGTGTTTTTCCGGTGTGTCATCCGTCTCATGGCGTCTCCTCGCTTTCAGGTCGGCTGGAAACCATCCTCAAAATCGCTGCAAGAGTTCGATTCATCGCACTGTTGCTGTCGCCTGGAACCTCGCCAGGGCGGTCGCCGCCCGGCCTGGCTGCGTCGGGCGGAGTGCGTTCAGCGCGCTTCATGTGTTAGCGTTTTCATACTCACCAACGCCCCCGGCTTTGTCAAGTTTTTTCTGATGCGGCAAGGACGCGGGATCGCTCCCGTGGAAAAAGCCTTGATTCCTAGATTCGGCGTATAGGGCTGACTGCGGAGGGTGAAGAACCACGCCCTCTTGAGGGGGACACTCGATAAAACCAACCCCCCCTACCCCCCCTTAACAGGGGGGTATAAAAAGGCGATATCCCCCCGTCAGGATGCGTCCCCGCCGGGCGGAGGGGGTTTTGCTTTTTCTTACCCCCCTGTTAAGGGGGGGTAGGGGGGGTTGCTGTTCCTGACAAGGGGGGTAGGGGGGGTTGTCCTTTATGTGGTTTCCCTTTCAAGGGGGTTGCCTTTCCCGTCGAGCGGAGCGTCTCCGCTACCCCCCCCAAAAAAAGGGGTCTTTTCAACAACCCCTGTATCTCACGGGCCGCCCGGACGACCCGGCGCGGGACAAAAACCTTGAATCCATCGATTCCCTGGGCTAAGATGATTCGCACTGGACTTTTAGCCATGGCGGCTGGCGCGACACGATTCCGCCCGTTGGAAGCCGCGTTCCGATAACCGGGATCCATCTCAGGACAACGACCACCCATCGACCCGGCGGGTTCGCCGCGCCTGGGAGCCGCCGGACAGCGAGGCCGTGATGTCCACACCTCTGAACCGCTATATTGCGTTCACTTTGCGCAACAGAAAGCTGGTCCTCGCGGCGAGCGTGGCGGTCATGCTGATTCTGGCGGTCGGCCTCCGCACCATCGTCATCTCCAACGACTGGCGCGACATGCTGGACGAGGGCAATCCCCAACTCGTCGCGTTCGACGCCATGGAGGCCACCTATTCGGCGACCAATGCGGCGGTGATCGCCGTCGCGCCCAAAGGGGGGTCGGTGTTCACCCGCGAGGCGCTCGCCGCCGTCGAGGAGTTGACCGAAGCCGCCTGGCGCGTGCCCAGGGCCACACGGGTCGACTCCATCACGAACTATAACCACACCGAGGCGGAAGAGGACGACCTGATCGTCGAGCGCCTCGTGGACGGCGCGGGCTCGCTCGGCGACGACGATCTCGCGCGGATCAGGAAGATCGCGCTGAGCGAGAGCAGCATTGTGGGCCGTCTCGTCTCGAAAGACGGGCGCGTCGCCGGGCTGGTCATCATCTTCGCCCTGCCCGAGCGTTCCGACGCCGCGGAGATCCGGATTTACAACCATATCCGCGGCCTCCTGGAGAAGGCCCGGAAGGCCCACCCGGACATCGAATATCACGTGACCGGCAACGTCTTCGTGAACCAGGTCCTGACGGAAGCGGCCCAGGACGATATGGGGATCCTCGCGCCCGCGGCGTTCCTCGTCATCGTGGCCGTCGCCGCCATTCTGCTGCGCTCCCTGTTCGGCACGCTGTCTCTCGTCGCCGTGGTCATCTTCACCGTCATCTCGACCATGGGCGTCATCGGCTGGATCGGCCTGGTGCTCAACGCGGCCAACTCCAGCGTTCCCCTCATCATCATGACGCTCGCCATCGCGCACTCGGTCCACGTCGTCGATTCGATCGTTTCAGGCATGCGGGGAGGGCTGGACAGGGACGCCGCGATCGCCGGGTCGCTGCGCGAGAACGCCTGGCCCGTGTTCCTGACGACGGCCACGACGATGATCGGGTTCTTCAGCATGAACGCCTCGGACTCCCCGCCGTTTCGGATCCTCGGCAACCTGGTGGCGTTCGGCATGCTGTGCGCCTACGCCTATTCCATGACGCTTCTGCCGGCGCTGCTGTCGGTCCTGCCGCTCCGCGCGCGTCCCGCTGGCGCCGGGGGCTCCAGCCTCTTCGATCGGCTCGGCGCCTTCGTCGTCGCAAGACGCACGCACCTGCTCTGGGCCGTGGCCGCCGTCGCGCTCATCCTGGTGGCCGGCGTGCCCAAAGTCGAGCTGACGGACAACTGGACGCAGCATCTGGATGAGCGTTACGAGTTCCGGCGCGACACGGACTTCGTCATCGAGAACCTGACCGGCGTGGAAACCCTGGAGTACTCCCTGGACTCCGGTCGCGAAGGCGGCATCACCGATCCCGGGTATCTTCGCAAGGTCGAAGCCTTCGCCGAATGGTACCGCGCCCAGCCGGAAGTGGCCACGTCCAGGTGTTCACGGACATCATGAAGCGTCTCAACAAGAACATGAACGGCGACAAGCCCGCCTTCTACCGGCTGCCCGACAACTCCCGGCTCGCCGCGCAGTACCTGCTGCTCTACGAGCTTTCGGTTCCCTTCGGCATGGACCTCAACAACCGCATCAACATCGCCAAGTCCGCGACGCGCATGACCGTCACGCTCACCAGGCTCAAGTCCGAGGAGTTGCGCGCGCTCGAGGCGCGCGGGCAGAAATGGCTCGGCGCCAACGCGCCCGGCCTCGCGAAAGAGGCGTCGGGCTACAGCCTCATCTTCGCCCATCTGGCCATTCAGAACACCTTGAGCATGTTGTGGGGCACGCTCACCGGCATGGTCCTCATTTCGCTGATCCTGATCGGGATTTTCAAGAGCCTGCGCCTGGGCCTCGTCAGCCTCATGCCCAACCTCATCCCCGCGGCCATGGCCTTCGGCGTCTGGGGTTATCTGTACAGCGAGGTGGGGCCCGCCGGTTCTCTCGTGACCGCCATCGCCTTCGGGATCGTCGTCGACGACACGATTCACTTCATGAGCAAGTATCTGAAGTCGCGCCGCGAGGGCCTTTCCTCACCCGAGGCGGTGCGCGCCACCTTCCGTTCAGTCGGCTTTGCGCTGTTCTCTACGACGATGATCCTGGTGCTGGGCTTCCTGGTGTTCGCCACGTCGGGATTCGCGATCACCTGGATGCTCGGCCTTCTGGTTGCGCTCACGCTCGCCTTCGCGCTGATCCTGGATCTCCTGCTCCTCCCGTCTTTGCTGATGGTCCTTGACAGGAAGTAATCGCGATAGTGACCAGGCTCATCGAATGAACCTCGCCGCCGTAGTATTCGCCGAAGCCGGCCGCCTCGGCATCTTCACGCCGATGTATTTCATACTCGCCCGCAAGCCGGATTAGGGGCAGGCGGCTTCTTGGCGAAACGAACGCCTCTTGCGATTTTCGTATAATACCCCCCTGAACCGAAACGGTTCTGGAACCCGCCGGTCCGCAGGAAGCACGTCATGAACAAACCCATCATACGCACCTGCCTGACGATAGTTTACTTGTTCGCTCTGGGAGGGGATGCCTGCGCGCAGTCGATCGAAGAGGCGCGCGCCGCATATGCCGGGGGCCGCTTCATGGAGGCCGCCTCTCTCGCCCGGGCGCTCGATACCTCAGAAGGCTATGCCCTGGCGGCCGATTCACTGGCGATTCATGGCTACTACATGGCGCCGGAAGGTGAGAAGGAGGGCTTGTTCAGGCGTGCGGAGGAGTCCGCGCGAAAGGCTGTCCGGCTCGACGCGGCCAACCCCGAGGCCCATCTCCAATTGGCCCACGCCATGGGCCGCCAGGCGCAGGTGGGCGGGACGCTTCAGGCGCTCAAGGAGGGCTACGCAACCAGAGTGCGCGATGCGATTGAGGAGGCGCTTCGGCTGGACCCGAAAATGGCGGCCGTCCACGTCAGCCTGGGCGCCTGGCATGCGGGCGCCGTCGGCGCGGGGGGATTCTTCGCCGGTCTGCTCTACGGGGCGGACGAGGAAAAAGCGCTCGCCCATTTCGAGCGCGCGCTCGAACTGGCGCCTCGGGACAAGGTGGCGCTTTACGAGTACGCGCTCGGCCTTCTGAGCCTGGACGCCGATGAGAACCGCGCGAAGGCGCGCGGCCTGCTCGAGCGCGCGATAGGATTGCTGCCGAAAGACGCCTTTGAGCGGCTTGTTCACCAAAAGGCGGTCGAGCGTCTGGCGACTCTGGTGGGCGGATAGGGGGTTGTTGAAAAGAACCTGATATGGGGAGGGAATCCCGATCATCGAATTGTTCACCGTAGCGGACAGGCCCCTGCGCCTGTCCGAGGCCCCCGTGCCTGTCCTGACGAAGGACAACAACGGGGATAGACATCTTCGATACGGGCGGCCACGGGGGGCCGCCCCTACATCACAAAACATGGGTGTTATATATTCCCTCCCCGGTCGGCTACATACGCCGAATCACGAAATCGGAATTTTTTCAACAACCCCATAACCGCGGCCTCATGCGGCTGTCGGCCGTCCTGGGAAACCGAAACGATATAATTAAAATACTTGAAATCAATCGTTTTACTAGGCCATAATGGACCCGAGTGGCTTCCTGCCGTGGCGGCCCGAGCGTCATGGCCTCCCACCGTACGAGCCGCGTGGAGCAGAATGCTCCTACACCAATTCTTGAGGTGTGTAGTCCGATGAGGCTGACGGAAGAAATCATACTCCTGTTACTGAACGAGGAAAGCGGCTATCTCGAACAGGTGGCGGGCTGGAATCTCTCGTGCGTTCTCGCCGGGGCCGTGCTGGCGGACCTCGACCTCGAGTCCCGTATCGACACCGCTCACGAGACCCTTGCGCTGGACGATTCCACACCGGTGGGAGACGATCTCCTCGACCCCGTACTGGCGGCTATCGCCGCCGAACCGGAGCCACGCAGCGTCAGTTACTGGGTCGAGAAAATCGCCGGTACGTCGGACGAGATCCTCCATCATTCTCTCGGACGGTTGTCGAAAAACGGGATACTGGACTATACGAACGGCGGCTTCTGGTCTCTCTCGCGAAACGCGGCGATAGCGGACAACGGTATGTCCAGCGGCGAGTCCCGGGCGATAGTGCGCCGGCGAATCGTCGAGACGATCCTGGGAGACGGCATACCCTATCCCCGTGACGCCATTCTCATCGGCCTCGCCAATTCCTGCGACGCGTTCCGGTTTCTACTGCAGCCGGAAGCTTACGAGGCTTCGCGCGAGCGTATCGAGCTGCTGGGCATGCTGGATCGCATCAGCCGCTCCGTCGCCGCCGCCGTCGCGGAGACGTCGGTCAGTCGCTCCATCGCGATGGCGACAAAACCCATTCCCAACGTAAGCCTGTGGAAAATGCTCCGCAAAGATTCGCTTTGGCAGGGGAATACGTCCAAACTGCTGGCCGATCTTTACCGCGACTATGGTCCCGTCTTCGCGCTCAAGTCTCCCTTCTCCAGGAAGAGAGTTTTCGTCATCGCCGGGAACGATGCCAACATCTGGGTCAACCGGAACGGTCGGATGCACCTGCGCTCGAAGGAAACCATGGAGGGTATGGAGGCCGTGCTCGGCGCATCGAGAAGCCTGCCGGGCATGGACGGGGCCGAACATTTCCGCATGCGCAAGGCGTTCCAGATGGCCTCCTCCCGGAGCCGCCTGAACGAACGTCTCGGAGATATGTTCCAGGAGATACGGCTGGCCCTGGATTCGTGGAACGTGGGCGACGTGCTCGTCGCCAAGGACGCAAGCCGCACTCTGATGTCCGGCCAGGTATCCCGGCTCCTGTTCAGCATGGATTTTTCAGAATACGTGGACGACATCCACAAATACAAGAACCGCATGTTGATCACCTACGCGCAGAAGATCTTGCCGAAGTCCTTCATGCGAACGCCGCGAATGAAGGCCATCCGGCGGCGCATCGACCGCGTCTATTCCATGATCCGCAACTCGCACACCCCGGCGCAGCGCGAAAACCAACCCCGCGACCTGATCGACGACCTGATCAGCCTGCACGACAGCGATCCCCAGTACTTCCCGGATACCGATACCAGGTTCATGATGATCATACCGTTCGTTGCGGCCATGTATATGGGCACCGCCGTCGGGTTCGGGCTCTATTTGATGGTCTCCCATCCGGATGTCTTTCAGCGCGTGCGCAGGGAAGCCGAGGCGCTGTTCGCGAACGGAGACCCGGGACCTGAGGACTTGAACGAGGAGGCCATCGACACCGCCCACCGGCTGATTCTCGAAACCCTCCGGATCTATCCCAGCGTGCCGTTGCAGCTGAGAACCGTCATGAACAGTTGCATCGTGGAGGGCTATGAACTACCCCTCGATTCCCGTGTCGTGCTGGCGTCCACCGCCGTTCACTACATGGAGGAGAACTATCCGGATCCGGAGAAGTTCGACATCGACCGGTATCTTCCCGGGCGCGAGGAGCACAAGAAACACGGGGCTTACGGGGCATTCGGTTTCGGCACGCACACCTGCCTCGGACCGAGGGTGGCGGAATATCAGATGACGATCAATCTGTTGATGATCGCCTACTACTTCGAGCTGGAAGTGCTGCCATCGAGCTACCCGGTCAAGATAAACCCGTTTCCGACCTGCACCCCTCGCAAGAGCCTCAAGCTCCGAATCAAGTCGAAGCGCCCGATCTTCTCATCTGATCGGGCGGCAAGCGACCACCGGGCGGTCGCCCTCACTTCCTGACCGGCAACGGCCGTATCGAGGGACGCCGCCATAGCCGGACAGGCCCCCGCGCCTGTCCGGGGTCGCGACCTGTCCCTACAAAACCAACCGCCCTGTTCCCCTCTTAACGGGGTTATTGAAAAACCCCTCTTCGCTCGGAACTGACTACCGCCGGAATGACAATCAAAAGCGCATTCACCCGCAGGAGCAACCCCCCCTACCCCCCCTTGTCAGGGGGGTATAAAAAGGCGATGCATTCCCGCCGGGCAGAGGGGGCTTTGCTTTTTCTTGCCCCCCTGACAAGGGGGGGGTAGGGGGGGTTGGATTTCCCGCGTCTCCATCGACAGGCTCGGGGCAGGCTCTCGATACGGCCCGATGACGCGGTGGCGCCAAGGGCGTTCGTTCAGGGAGGACACATGGTCAGCTCCGACTGAGGAAGGAGGGGCTTGCCTTACAAAACCGCCCCTTCCTGATTATGCCAAACCCTCGTTCATCAGAGATTTTCAACAGCCCCGGGGAGGGAGCGTTCGCTGCCCCGACGAGGGCCTTTTCAACAGCCCCGCCTCCATCGGGCGTGCAGACGAAAATAATTTGATCTAGAAATTATACGTTATATTCAGGGCCACGAAGCTGTCCCGCCTCGTGTCATGGATGATGTCTTCTTCGTCGACGTCCATGAGAATGATCGATTCCAGCTTCATGGACCACTGATCCGAGAGGCGGCGTCTCAACTCGAAGCTCATGGTGCGCGTGGTATGGTCCGCGTCCGCCAGAACGCCGGCGATGAGCTCCGTGCTCTGGGCGTCGTTGAGCCCGAGTCGAACGGCGAAGAAGAGGTCGTTCTGGAACTCGGAGTTCGAACGCTCGCGCCGCTCGTCGTAATTCCATTCGGCGAGCAGGCCGAGGTCGGCGGCCGAGCCGAAAACGGAGTTGAAGGTGTATTCACCCCCGACGACGAAAGCGGCGAAGTCCTCTTTCACGCCCCGGAGGTTTCGCGCGCCCTCGCGCTGAAGGGCTTCCAGCTTGAACAGCCACGACTCGATGGTGAGCTGGGCGTCCACGCTGAACTGGAGGATCGGTTCGTAATGCTGGCGCAGGCTCAGCGCGCCGCGCTCGTCAATGTGCGGGGTGAAGGAAGGCTCCCGGCTGGTGCCGTCGAACACGCTGACGCCTAAGTCGAATGGCCCGAAGCTGTGGCTGTAGCGGGCGGCGAGGTCCACGCGCCACTCCCTGGCGGCGCTTTCGTATGTGACATTCTCATCGTCTATGACGATCGAGGAGCGCAGGCGGCCATGGCGACCCGGGTAGGTGCGCACGCGGTGATAGGTCAGGGCGAAAAATTCCAGGATGCCCCGCTCTGTCGACCAGGTGAGGTGGGCCATGGGCTGGCCCAGCTTGGTTTCCTTGTTCGGATGCTCCACGAGGTCGGTCTGGTTGATGATGTCGACCAGGTGCTGCGACTCGGTGACGCCCCAGAACACGCGGTCCACGCCGAGGCGCAGCTCCCATTCCCCGTCGCCGGCTTCACCGAACATCAGAAGGTAGGCTTCGCGCAGGTCGGCGTGGGTGCGGCTTGAGTCCGCGCCGTCGTAGCGGAAAAACGGCGCCATCGTGAAACTCCAGTCACCCTCTCCCCTGAGATGGAGTTTCGGCTCGACGGCGAAACCGCTCGCGTGCGCGCGCTGTTCGGGATGGGCGTGGAGCTGGGGATACCACCGGCCGTCGAGGTCCACGCTGCCGGTAAACTCGTGCTCGATGCTTTCGGCCCCGAGGCTCGCCCCGGCGAGAAGGATGACGAACAGGACGGGGACGGCGGCGATTGCCGCGCGGTGAAAAGCGGCGCGCAGCGGCATCAGCGCACCCGTTTCAGCCCGGTCCGGGTGAATTCGCTGGCTTTGAGCTTGGTGCGGAACTTGTAGTTATTCCAGCTAAGAACGGTGCTCTTGCCCGTCAGGTGGTTCACCATGTTCATCTCGCCGGCCTGCCAGTACTTGTCCAGATACTTCTTGTATTTCGCCAGTGTGAGTGTCTTCAGGTGCGCGTTCTTGCGGTCGTAGTAATGGACTTTCCAGGCGCGAAGCTCGCTCTTGTCCTGCCAGACGATCTGGCGCGTGTAGCCCGAGCGCTTGTTCGTCGGGAAGCGCTCCACGACCGTGCAGGTCAGCTTGCCGCAAGGCTCGTCGCGCAGGTAGCGGTAGGTGTATTTCTCCACCTCCTGCGTCCCCATGTCCTCGTAAGCGAATTCGCTGCCCATGAACGAGCCCGACTGGTTCGACGAACTGATGCGCTTGACCCGCTTGAGAGCGGGCAGGTAGAGCCACTGGTCGTCGTTCTTTTTCTTGTGGGTGTGGACGAGCAGCGCGGTTCCCCTCACGTCGCGCGGACGGTCGAAGACGAACAGGCTCTTGTTGCCTCCACCGTCCGTCTCGATCACCTTCACGCGGAGCTGGCGCCGGCTCTCCTGGCCGTGCCTGTTGCGCAGCACCATGCTCTGCGCGGCCGTGAAGTTCCCGAAGCCTCTGGCTTTCTCGCGGGTATCGCGCGCGATCTTGATCCCTTTCTCCTCGGGCGTCGCGCCCTCCGCGCGCGGCATCGCGGGGGAGTGGGCCAGAACGTACGTGCAGATTGCAAGAAGCAAGAATACAGTGCGGGCGAGACGAGCGCGCATCATCATTCCCTCCGGTTGAGAGCCATCAACAGAATCGGCAGAAGCAGAAATTGAAACGTGTCGCATTCTCCTGCGATTATATTACCAGTTTGCGGAATATAATTCTTCACAAAATCGAACCCGCCAGGTTTGCGATGTTTCCTGACCGCGTCCGTTCACGAAAGTCTCTGCTGGCGGACTCATCGGCCAGGCCGTGACTCCTCACCTTTGCCAGGCATTCCAGGATGATTGTAATACCTGCCGGCGCTTGATGGCCACAGCTGCGCGGTCGGCGGGCGCGCCAGGGATGCTCGCGCCGTGCTTCTCCAGGTCATCCGCGCAAGGCAAGCCCCCGCCTCACGCCTTCTTGAAGCGCCTGCCGTACATCGTGCGCCCGTAGAAGTTGAACCACTTCCTGGCTTCGGAATCTTCGAACGGATAGTCCGCCCCCATCTGTCTCGCCGCGGCGAGGCCGGTCACGAAGCAGGTCTCCTGGCTGTTGATGAGCGTGTGGGCGCCGCAGTGCCAGGTCCGCTTTTTTCCCTGCGCGAAGCGGAACATCGGCATGAGCAGGGCCACGTGGCGCACGTCGTGCACGATGTGCTGGAACCACCATTTCTTTACGATCTTCTCTTCGTCGATGCGGCTGACGGGGTTGTACGTCACCAGGCACGGCTTGTCCGATCGCTTCGCCCAGGGCTGCTGGTTGTGCATGATGTAGGTGATCTCGTAGTTGTCGGGCCGCGCGCCGTACTGCTCGATGTGGTTGCTGCGGGTTTCGAGCGGCTTTACTTCGCTCTCCGGCAGCACCGAGGCGTCCGAATGCACGATCGTGTGGTTGTGCAGTTCGCTCTCATAACGAATCGAGGAGAGGAGCCAGCTCTCGAAGCGGGTCGGCGCATCCAGCATCATCAGCGTCTGGTTCGCGTTGCAGGCGAAGACCACATCATCGAACGTCTCCTCGTTTCCCGCTTCATCTTCCACGACGACTTCGGATGCGCCCCTGTATACCTTCCGGACCGGGCGGCTCAGGTATATCTTCTCGGAAAAGCCTGCCGAGAGTTCCTCGTAGATGCGCCGCGTGCCGCGCTCCCAGGTCTGCATCGGCGTGGCGGATTCGATGTCGAAGAATTCCAGGTACCGCGAGAACAGGGAGGCGGGCATGTCGAACACGTTCGTCGCCATCAGGAAGTTCACGAACATGGGCTTTAATATCTTGTACCTGAAATCGCCGGAAAATTTGCCCAGGTTCAAGACCGCGCCCATGCTCACGTAGTTGAACGGGTTGAGAGCCGCCAGGAGTCTGGAGCGCGAGCGGCTGAGCGCGCCGAACCATTTCAGGCGTCTCAGGAGTTTCTGGAATTTTTCGATCTCGGGCTGGAGCTGCCGCCTGATGTCGGAATCGAAATCGTGGGCGTAGACGCCGCCACGGTATCTCACGCTGTAGCTGAACCGGGTATCGAGCAGTTCGATCCCGTACTGCCGCATCAGCAGGAGGATGTGGTGGTACACCGAGGGGATGCAGGCGGTGACGGAGATATCGAAGGGAATGGAGGCGCCGTCGTCCTGCGGCATGTCAGCGGTGACGGCGTTGCCGCCCACCTGGGCCTGCGCTTCATAAAGCCTGAAATCGAACCTGTCGGGATGGCGGTTCAGCGCCCAGGCCGCCCCCAGGCCCGAGACCCCCGCACCGATGATGGCGACTCTTCTCGGCATGGCCCCCGCTCGATGGATAAGGGTGAACGATGCGTCAAAGGATAAACGCGATTGCGTGATGAGGGAAGGGGGAGTGAATTCCGACTGAAGAAAGAGGAATTCCCGCGACTGAGGAAGTGGCTGTGAAAAGTCCTTACGGATCGCGCCAAACCATTCTCCCCTTGCACAGCCCTCCAACAACCACTCCCCCCTTGAGGGGGAGTCGAAGAGGCCGAGCGGTTTATGCGAAGGCCGATTCGGTGGGGGGTGAATCGCGTTTTATCGTCACTCCGAGTTATACCCCCCACGCCGGTTCGAGGCCGCAGATCGCCGGCGCTTCGACCGCCGCATCCGGGCCTAGGGGAGTTTACTTCTTCCGCTTGAAGAGGGAGACGCTCTTCTTGAGCGCCTCGTTGCGTCTCGCGTAATCAAGCGGCGTCCGGCCCGATTTATCCTTCAGGCTTGTATCGGCGCCCGCCTGGATGAGGGCGCGGACGACTGCGGGGTTTTTGCCGAACCACGCCGCGAGGTGGAGCGGCGTCCACCCCCCGCGCGTATCACGCGCGTTCACCCTCGCAGCCCCCTTCACGAGCGCTCGTACGACGGCGGGAGAATCGCCCTGCGCGGCCAGATGTAGCGGCGTGCGTCCGTAGTTGTCCAGCGCGTTCACCTTCCCTCCCGCTTTCACGAGAGCGGTCAAGGTGGCGGATGATTCTCCCTGCGCGGCCAGATGGAGCGGCGTGCGCCCGACCCCCGTCTGTGCGTTCACTTTGGCGCCCCCCTTCGCGAGCGCGCGCACGACGGCGGGCGTTTTGCCGAAGGCCGCCGCGAGGTGGAGCGGTGTCCACCCGCGTTTCTCTCTCGTCTCGGTTCGGGCCCCGGCGGCGATGAGCGCGGCTACGATCGCGGGCTTCTTGTTGAAGTTCACCGCCAGGTGCAGCGGCGTCATCCCGTTCGCATCGCGTGCGTTCGGCTGAGCGCCCGCTTCCGCCAGGGTTTTCACCAGGGCGGGCGTCTTCCCGAACCCCGCCGCGCGGTGTATGGGGGTAAGTCCGGCCCCGTCGCGCGCGTTCGCGTCTTTCGTCTTGAGGCAACGGGCGACGTCCGCCGCGTCGGCGCGGATGAAGAAAACGAGCGTGTTCCAGTACTCGCACGAAACGGACGCCGCGTCCGCGGATGCCGGAATCATGCCTGTGGCGAGCGCGAGCGCAAGCGCCGCCCGGCGCGCCTTGATACGAAGAGTCATTCCCGCTTTTCCTCCTCCGGGAATGGTCGTCTGTCTGGTTTCGTGGTATTTGATCTCGCCGCCCGATACTACCATCATTCCGGCGCGTGTGGTATCGGGGCCGGAGTCGTTCGGGACGAAAGGAGCCGGTTTCGGTCCCGAACCCATATCCCCCCTTGTCAGGGCTGTTGAAGAAGTCCTCATCGGGTGGAATTGTCCACCGCCGGAATGACGAACAAAACCACACCGCCTTTTCATAGCGGACAGGCCCCCTGCGCCTGTCTGGGGCCTCCGTACCTGTCCTACCCTCCGTGGTTGTCCTTCGTCAGGACAGGCACGGAGGCCTGTCCCTACAGTGCACAATTCGATGATCGGGATTCTTTCCTTACTCGGGGGAACTTTTTCAACAGTTCCGAGGAAGGAGGGTTTGCTGCCTAAAGCGGGAGGGTTCGCGGAGCCTTTATTCCTCCTCCAGCATGTCTTTGTACTTCTCGTAGGAAGGCGGAAACCCGCCCGAATAGTTGAGCCAGTTCGTCACGGGATAGCGTGCCGCCCCCGCCTTGTGCGTGGCCTCGAGGCCTTCGAGAATTTCCTCGGTCGCAGAGAAGGGAAACGAAAACGCCACCTCGTGATCCTGCACCTGCCCGAAGATTCGATCTCCCGTGCAGGGCACGACCATCTGGGGTTCTCCCGTCGTGTGCGGCGCGATGGCCAGGTCCGCGCAATCGATTCTGCCGCGAAAAGCGCTGTCGAGCGTCCCGCCCCGCTTCCAGAGCCACGCCTGTCCCAACCGCATGATCTGCGCCCCGTTCCCGTAGATGACGATCGAATCGGGTGCGAACGCTGCCCGGTGGAGCGGCGCCACGAGCACGCCCACGTATTTTCCCTCGGGAAGCCGCGGCACGCTTTCTTCGCTCAGTCGGCCGGCCTCGATGTTCTCCGTATACAGGTCGATGCACAGGTTGCCCTCGGTGTAGTGCGGCAGGCGCTTCTCCAGACCCAGCGCCATCGCGCCCAGTACGCAGCTGCTGTCCTCGCGTCCGAGCGCGAGCGCCCACCCGTAGCGCCGCGCCATGGAGACCGCCTGGCAGGTGGTGAAGCGGTTTCCCAGGTGTTCCTTGGGACGCTTCGTCCTCGGGGGAACCTCCTCCCAGGACTCGAGGAACTTCACCGCCACGGGAAACGAGGCGAGGCGCAGGTATTGATTCAGTTTCTTCTCATATTCGGAATTGTCCATCGGGTTCTCCGTTCGCGCCGCATGGGTAGCAGTACCACCAACGGTACTTGCCGCATCAAGGAAACTATACCATCAACGCGCGGGTCGATCACGAAATAAGAACGAACGCTCCGGAAGACCCGGCCGGGTAGGGGGTGTTGAAAAAGCCCCCCATCGAGAATGTCCACCGTCATTCCGGCTTTCGCCGGAATGACGATCAATAGCGAGGAGCAAAACCACCTTCCCCCATTTGGACGGCGCTCTTTGGGCATCATTCCCCCGGAGGACTTTTTCAACAACCCCGGTAGGGGAAAGATGAAAGCGAACGAGCGGGCCTCATCGGACGCCGGGTTCACGCGAAGCGGACCGCGCCGCCGCGGCGCCCGAAACCGCAGTTGCTCCCGTATCGGCAGGAACGAAACCCCCCGCCCCGTTTGTGACTGATAGGTAAAAAGGACTTGAATACGCGGGGCTGATGTGGTAAATCAAAAATGATTTCATGATTATCGTTGCATCGGGAACGCCCGCGTGAAACGCTTTCGCGCGAGTGATTTCAGGCGTCGCGATTATGAGAGTCGGAGAACACCGGAAAGTCGGGAACGCAGGAGAAAGGAGGTTGAATATCGGAAACGGCTGTAGGAGGCATGATGCGTTTCATGTTCCGCTCAGGCAGTTCCAGTAACATGGCATAGGGGTCGAAACAGACTTTGACTCCATGATCAAAAGAATGGTAATTTGATTTTCTAGCACCACGGGAGGCCTTCTCATGGAGGCCTTGTCACGACGATGCGGAGGACTCACTCAATGTTGCTGTGCACCAAATGTCGTTCTGCACCAAAACACCCACCAACAAATTGTATGTTTTCGGACGGCTTTTCCATTCACATCGCAATCGAGGCCAATGTGGATTCCGACTCTATGATCAGAAGGATGGCAATTTGATTCTCTAGTTTCACACGGGAGGCCTTCTTTCAGGAGGCCTCATACGGGGGCCTTCTCATGGAGGCCTTATCACGACGATGAGGAGGACTCACTCAATGTTGTTCTGCGTAAAAACACCTATCAACAAGTTGTATGTATTCGCAATGGCGCTCCTGCTAGCGGTGACGCTGGCGGGCTGCGGCGGCAATGGCGGCGGCACGGCTACGACGCCCACGGATCCCCCGGTGACGCCTGAACCTACCCCCCAGGAGCAGTGCGAGGGCGCGGGCGGTCGGTGGAATGCGGACATGACGTGCACCTCGGCCGAAGATCTCGAGGCGGAACGCATGGCGATGGAAGCGGCGAGGGTAGCGGCGGTGACGAAAGCGGCCGAGACGAAAGCCGAGGCCATCGAAGAAGAGGCCATGGGGAGCACCACGGTGCCTTTCGACTCGGCGACCGCCGACGAGAACTATACGGTCACCGCGGAATACAAGGACGGCGCCGTGGCCTTCGGGATCGCCGTTCCCGAGGCGGCCATGGACGATCCGGCGTTCATGAGGGCCGGGTCGCTGCCGGCCGTCGAGGGCTGGAATGGAAGCATGTATACGCTTGGTCCCAATGATGACGGCGAGACGGAAATCGTGGGCGTCTACACCGACATCGCCGCGCCCAAGCCCACGGAGTTCGCCATGGTGTATCCGCTTGACCGGAGCACCAACACGGACAACGATTCCCCGGCAGTTACGAATGAAGCTCTCGCAATCAGCGGCGGTAGTACCGGCAATGCCGGGATGATGGCGTCTCCCAGTTTCAGCGCCAGCGGTGCGGCCGTGCTCACTTTCCAGACGAGTGTAGATGACGACGCGTCCACCACGGACGTGGACGAGAGCGCCCCGGCTTTCGAGACGATGGGCACGTTCGACGGCGCGCCGGGCACGATCATGTGTGGTGGCTCCAGCGGCGACAATTGCACGGTCACGCTCGACGCGGACGGCAAGATAACCGATACCAGCGGCGTCTGGATTTTCACCCCGGCCGCAGGCGCCATGGTCGACGTCCCCGACGCCGATTACTTCTATTACGGCTTCTGGGTGAAGAATACCGAAGAAGACGGCGCAACCACGTACAACGCCGTACAGACCTTCGCGGGCGTGGTGGGAGTCGATGCGTTTCTCGCTACCGAGATGGTGAATGTCTTGGGCACGGCGAGCTACGAAGGCGCCGCCGCGGGCGTGTACGTGAAGAAAACGTTCACCGCCGACGGCATGCTCGACACCGCCACCTCGGGCACCTTCACGGCGGACGTCGGCCTGACGGCGCATTTCGGCGGGGACGACGTGGCCCTCAACAATCAGTATTCCATCGAAGGAAGCGTTTCGGACTTCGCCTTGTCCGGTGGCGAGGAGAACGCATGGAGCGTCAACCTGAAAGCCGATTTTGAGAGTGCCGAGAACGCATTCAGCGGCACGGCCAATGGTGGCGGAGACGAAGCGGCGTGGAACGGCGCCTTCTACGGGGTCCCGGAAGTAACTCCGGATGAAGGCGATGTAGCCACCGCCAAGCTGGCTCCGGCCGGGATAGTGGGTGAGTTCAACGCCAACTTCGCCAACGGGCACGTGGCGGGCGCGTTCGGCGCGCACAGGCAGTAGCAGCGGCGCAAGTCGGTCGGTATATGCCCCGCGTTCGGGGGGCGGAGCAATACGCAGGCAAGGGAGGGCGGCCACGCGGCCGCCCTCTTGTTGCCTCGCTCCGAATCCCCAACCCCCTCGTCAGGGTGGGGGAAACAAAGCCCCCTGACAAGGGGGGACAGGAGGGTTGGTTTCGAGCCAGGGGGCGGGGGAGTTGATTTTAGGGGGCCGATGTAGCAGACTTCGGCATCGTCCGTTCGGATGGGGCTTCTCCTCGCCCGGGCGGCGCAAATGCGAAATTCGCCGCTAAAGGAGAAAACGGACGAGGAGCGGACGCGCTCGTCTCACGCCGCAAATCATGAAAAAATCCATCTTGTTCATCATCTGCATCACGCTCGCCGCGCTCTCGCATTTCACGGCGGCGGACGCCATTGCCGCGCCCTCGCCGTCTCATCTCTCCAAGGACCCGAAAGTCCAGGCCGCGCGCGGGCTGATCAAGCAACGCCGCTACTTCGAGGCGCTTAAACTTCTGCGCCCCATCGCAAGGGAGTCGAAGGGCCGCGCCGACAGGACGGACGTGCTCTTCCTCACGGGGCTTTCGTCTATCGAGGCTTCCAGGCGCCTGCCTCCGGACAGGGAGAAGGAGAAGATCGCCCTTCTCGATGATGCTATCGTCATTCTCCGGGTTATCCTCATCGAGAAACCCGCCCTCGTGCGCGTGCGGCTCGAACTCGCGCGGGCGTTCTTCTATAAGAGAGAGGACGACCTCTCGCGCGGGCACTTCGAGCGCGTCCTCGCCGGAAAGCCCCCAAAGGCGATGGTCGCCAACATTAACCGCTTCCTGCGAATCATGCGCGCGCGCAGACGCTGGAGCGCGCATTTCGGCTTTTCCATCGCGCCGGACACGAATATCGGCGCTGTGTCGGATTCGGAAATCATCTACATCTACGATCTGCCCTTTCGCCGCAATAATTTCCAGGGTTCAAGCTCGGGGCTCGGCTTCGTCTTCTGGGGCGGTGCGGAATACCAGCATCCCCTGAGCAAGCGTTTGCGTCTGCGCCTGGGCGCGGATATCTCCCGCAGGGAATACGAAGAGAGCCTATACGATCAAATGACGGTCTCCCTCCATGCCGGACCGCGCTGGTGGCTCACGCCCAGCACCGAGTTGAGCCTGCTCGCCAGCGCGCGCCAGCGCCGGAGCGGCGGCCTCATCCATAGCCACGAGATCGGCACGCGACTCGAACTCGAACACCGCCTTACGCCACGCATCCGTCTGAGCGGGCGCGCCTCCATACACGAGCGCGACTACGAGCGCGACAAGCATTTCGACGGTTCGCAGCTGGATCTCGCGCTGGTGGCCTCGTGGGTGCTTACGCCGACGCTCCAGGTACGCGGCGGGCTCGGTTACGCAGCCGAGAATCCCGAATCGTACACCTGGCGCAACCGCAGCCGGTGGGGACGCCTGGGCGCCTCCATTGCCCTGCCCTACGGCTTCACCGTAGGGGGGAACGCGGAACTTCGCTCAACGGATTACTCGGGCGAGTGGTTTCCCTTCGTCCCCGACAATTCATCTCGCGAGGACGATGTCCGCATTTTCAGCGTATCCATTTTCAACCGCGGTTTTACGACTTTCGGCTTCAGCCCCCAGCTCATTGTGGTGAACGAAGAGCGCGAGTCCAACGCCCAGCTCTACGACTACAAGCGCACCCGCGCTGAGCTCCGCTTCGTGCGGCAGTTCTGATGCGCAAAGCGTCGGCCGGGAGTTCGCAGTAGAACCCGGGGAGAGGCTTAAATAGCGCAGCCTGGAAGCCGATTTCCCGCCTGGGTCGGGTTTGATCTGTAGTGGGCCGTTCTTGTGAACGGCCCATATTTGATTCCGGCGAATTCTTCTTCTGCAGTCACGTAGGACAGGCTCCCGTGCCTGTCCTGGCCCCCGTGCCTGTCCTGATTGAGGATAATCAGGGAGGACAACCACAGGGTCAGGACAACCCGAGAGGGTTGTCCCTGCAATCCCTCTCGAAAATTTCTCTTTTTATCAGTCGGCTTGACTCACGGCTTGTGGACGCCGCAGCCGAATATGTAGCCCTTATGAAGGACGGCCCATGAGGACTTGGGCACGACTTTGCCCGTAATAGGGTCTTTCCATCCGTAATCCACCCATGCTCCTTTAGCCGTGGCCTTGGCCAGAGCGGCGTTGCCGATGTTGAGGCCGCCCGGGTCGATGAGCGTCGAGGCGTTCGTGCCGATGAGCGAACGGGTCTGGGCATGGGCGACGATGCGTGCTCCCTCCGCCGCTTTGAGCACGAAAATGTAGAGGTCCAGATGCTTGAATTCAGGCGCGGGGCGGTTGGTGAAGCGATCGAAGGCCGCCTTCATGCCTACCTTGTCGAACAGGGCGACGGCTTTCGCCACAATGGCCTGCGCCTGGGCGGGGGTGCCGCGTTTTTGTTCCTCGGCGAATGCGGGCGCGGAAAGGAGCAGCACGGAGGCGATGAGCGCGATCTTGATGAGAAGAGCGGTTTTCATGGATTGGGGTCCTCTGTTGGTTTTCCCTTACGGCATGAGTCAAGTGCGCTGAAAATAAATAGATTCCGGGAAGCCTGTCAATGCGAGGATGATTTTGAGTGCGTGGCTTGGCTTCCGCAGATTCGTTTGCTTTCGATTGTTTCGCCTGGCCGGTTTGCCTTATCATCGTTAGAGGAGAGCGCATTGCAATGAGGACGAGAGAATGAACTCGCATGTTTCCATCCCCAAAGAGCGACTCGCCGCGTTTTGCCGCGAGCATGGCGTGAAGCAGTTCGCCATCTTCGGCTCGGCCCTGCGCGAGGACTTCGGACCCGAGAGCGACGTCGACGTGCTGGTCGAGTTCGAGCCGGGCCGCACGCCGGGGCTGCTGGGCGTGGCCGGTATGGAGCGGAAGTTGTCGGACCTCTTCGGCGGACGGAAGGTGGACTTGCGCACACCGGAGGATTTGAGCCGCTATTTCCGGCAGGACGTGCTGGACACGGCGGAAGTCCAGTATGCGCAGAGAGGATGAAATTCGTCTGCGGCACATGCTGGACGCTGCGCAAGAGGCGGTGTCGTTTGTGCGTGGCCGAACGCGAGACGATTTGAACACGGATCGTCAGTTGGTCTTATCATTGGTTATGGATATCGCAATATAAACCTCGATATCGTTTGGCGGACAGTGCAGGAAGACTTGCCGGGACTGATCGCCCTCATCGAACCGCTCGTTCCGCCGGAGACGACGTAGGGTACGATAGCGCGCCATACACAACCGGGAGGATATGGATGTCCAAGACAGCGATAGGTTTCGTGGGCCTGGGCCTGATGGGAAAGCCGATGGCGCGGCGGTTTCTGGCGGCGGGGTATCCGCTGTCGGTATCGAGCCGAAGCCGCCCGCCGGTGGATGAAATTGCGGCGGAGGGCGCAAGGGCGTGTGATTCACCCGCCGAGGTGGCGGCGCATTCTGAAGTCGTCTTCACCATGCTGCCCGATGCCCCGAACCTGAAAGATGTGGTCTACACGGAAAACGGACTCTTTGACGCCATGAAGCCGGACAGCGTGCTTGTGGACTGCACGAGCAACGACCCGGCCTTCTCCGCCGAGGTCGCCGGAGCTCTTTTCGCCAAGGGCGTCGGCATGCTCGACGCGCCGGTCTCGGGCGCGCCCGAAGGTGCCGCCGGTGGCACGCTCGCCGTCATGGCCGGAGGCCCCAAGGGCGTCTTCGCTCGCTGCAAGCCACTGCTCGACGTTTTGGGGGCGAAGGTGGTGCACGTAGGCGAGCCTGCGGGTTCGGGGTGCATCGCCAAGCTCGCGAACCAGATTCTCGTGGCCGTGACGTTTCTGGGTGTGGGCGAGGCGCTCGTGTTCGGCGCCAAGGCCGGCCTCGACCCCGCAGCGCTTGTGGACGTGATGGGTGCGGGCCTCGCGCGCTGTGGCGGACTGGAGGTGAAGGCGCCGAAAATCCTCTCGGGCGATTTCTCCCCCGGTGGCAAGATAACGAGCCACGTGAAGGATTTGCGCTACGCTTTGGAGCAGGCGCGCGAGCGCGAGGTGGCGCTTCCGGGCGCATCCCTCGTCGCGCAGATTTTCAACTCCCTGGTGGCGAACGGGGAGGGGGAACTCGACCACATCGCCATCGTCAAGGTCCTGGAGCGCATGGCGGGCGTGGAGGCGCGTGCGCTTTCATAGGGTCTTCGATACTGGCCTTATGAAATCGGTGGGGGGAGTCTGCGCTTGCCTCAATAATGGGGTTGTCTTGTTATGGTCTACGCGGGAGCGTCCGTGTTAAAACGTGGCCGGGACATCTCAGACCCCACGTGGTGTTCATTCGAAGCACACATCAAATGTTGCATGGACGAGATTAGGAGAGCCCCGGTGAAGCACGAACCCGTTTTGGCGAAGCTGAACGAACTCAGAAAAGACGCGCAGGGCGAGGGGGGCGTCGAAGAGAAGGCGCTCTATCACATGTTCTGCTTCATCTCCTACGAGGTGGGCCCGTTCGCGGACTTCGTGGAGAAGGAGATGGCGCCGAGCGAGAAAAAAGACACCTCTCCCGGCCCAAAGGCCGAGGAATATCTGGGCGTCCTCACCGAGCTCAGAGACGAGGTGGACGACGATCCTGCGGACATGGAGTTCATCGCCCTCGACCGCGCCGTGGCCTTCATCTCGCAGACCAGTGGAGATTTTCAGGCTTACCTCAATGAGGCGGGGGAGTGAAAGCGCCCGCCGCCGATTCGGCTTGCATACCTCTCCGTTAAATGATATCATTCTGATAGCATTTAATTTCTGGAAACGGAAACAGGAGGAAATGATGGCGACCGTTAACGTGCGGCAACTCGATGAGAATGTGGTGAGGCGCCTCAAACGGCGCGCGGAGGCGAACAATCGCTCTTTAGAGAGCGAGGTGCGTCACATTCTCGCTGCCGCCGCTGAGAATGATATGACGGTGAAGCGCAAATCCTTCCTGGAGTTGTCTCTGAAACTCCGGGAGAAGACGAAAGGCCGCGTGCGGATACCTTCGGAAGTCCTCATCCGTGAAGATCGCGAGAGTGGGTACCGGGATATCTGATGCGTTTGGTAGTGGATGCCAGCGTGGCGGTCAAGTGGCTGATCGAGGAAGAGGGTTCTGAATCGGCGAGATGGCTGCTCGAAGGCGAGCATGAGTTGTATGCGCCGCGTTTGATGGCGTCCGAAATCGCCAATGCTTTGCGGCGAAGAACCCGGATGGGTGACGTTCAGCGTGGCGAGGCAGGTGAACTGGCTTCCATCGTCCCCGAAATGCCTCTCCACTGGGCGGATGATGAGCACGTCTGCGCGGATGCGGTTCGCCTTGCGCTCGCACTCGACGGGTCGGTTTATGATTGCGCCTACCTCGCGCTCGCACATCGTCTCGGCGCAAAACTGGTGACGGCGGATGAGCGTTTCGTGAACGTCGTGGCGGCGACCGAGCATGGCGGCTCGGTGATGACTCTCCTGGATTTGGCGTTGGAATTTGAGTGACTTCCCCGGTCGCGTCAAACCCTCCCTCCTCGCTTGGCATTCCCTCATTCTTGAATCGCGGCAATCCCTCGCTACCCACTCGGTTTTGACCGACCACACCTTGTCATCCGTAAAATCGATGGTGTATTGTCATGTCTCCTTTCGTGGTTTCGCATGGACCCATTCGTCGGGAAACCGCATGAGTCGCGAAGGCATGGGATCGGTCGTCACCGCGCCCATCGCCTCGATTTAGGGACGTATTTTTTGAGGAGAAATAACGTGGCGCTTCCGCTCGATGGCGTTCGAATCGTTTCGCTGGGGGTATCCATCAGCGGGCCGGTGGGGCTGCGCCATCTGGCCGATTTCGGCGCGGAGGTCCTGAAGGTCGAAGTCCCTGGCACGGGAGACATGGTGCGGCTCTGGGACGATGCGGTCTTCGGCGAGGGGGCGGTGCACTTCTGGGTGAACCCCAACAAGAAGAGCGTGACGCTGAACCTGAAAGACGAGCGCGGCAAGAAAATTTTACGGGAGATGCTCGAGAGCGCCGACGTTTTTCTCGAGAACTTCAGCCCCGGCGCCATCGACAGGCTCGGCTTCGGGTATGAGGAAGTGAAGAAGATAAAGCCCGACATCATCTACATCCACACCTCGGGCTACGGGCAGGACGGCCCCTACCGCGACATGAAGGCGTTCGACGGCCTCATTCAGGCCGAAGCCGGCATCATGGAGATGACGGGTCCGCCCGAATCCCCCGCCAAGATGGCCCATTCCATCTGCGACGGAGTGACGGGGCTTTTCGTGGCCCTGGGCGCGATGATGGCGCTCAGGCAGCGCGACAAGACGGGCGAGGGCCAGGAGTTGGACGTTTCGATGTTCGACTGCATGGTGAGCATGCAGGGCTATTTCCACTTTCACTACTATCTCCACGGCAGCAAGCCGAGCCGCGTGGGCGTGGGCCATCACTTCCTCGCGCCTTACGGGGCCTACCCCGCCAAGGGGGGAAAGCTCATCGGCGTCGCTTGCGGCAACGAGAATACCTGGCGGCTGTTCGCAGGTGTCCTCGGGCATCCCGAGTGGGTGGACGACCCGCGCTTCGCGACCAACGCCGACAGGCACGAGAACAAGGACGCGCTGCTCGAACAGGTGCTGCCGATTCTCGCCACGAAAGAGCGCGAGGAATGGCGGCAGATTTTTCTGGAGGCCGGCGTTCCCTGCGGAGCGGTGAACGATCTGGGAGAGGTGTGCGATCATCCCCAGACGGCGCACCGCGAGATTTTCCCCGAGGTGGAAGGCGAATACGGGAGCTTGAAGATGTGCCGATTTCCGGTCAAGTTCAGTGAGATGATGCCGAAACTCGAACACCCGCCGGGCCTGAGCGCCCATACAGAAGATGTGCTGGAAAGTCTCGGCTACTCCCCCGCCGACGTGGCGGACTTGCGCCGCGACGGTGTGATTTAATACCTGGCGGATTTTAGCCATTTCATTTCAGGAGGAAACATCCCTTGCATTTCCAGTTTAGCGAACTACAGACGAGCGTTCAGCGGATGATGAAGGAATTCGTGGATCGCGAGGTCATGCCCATCGCCATGGAATACGAGCTCGCCGACAAATACCCCACGCCCGTCGTGGAGAAGATGCAGGAACTGGGTTTTTTCGGTTTCACGATACCCGAGGAATACGGCGGGAGCGGCATGGACGAGGTTTGCTACGCCATCGCCATGGAGGAGCTGTCCGTGGGCTGGATGAGCGTAGCCGGCATCCTCGGCACGCACATGATGACCGCCTGGATGATCCTGAACTACGGAACGGATGAGCAGAAAAAAACGTATCTCCCCAAGATGGCCACCGGCGAGTGGCACTCGGGCATGGCGCTCACCGAGCCGGGTTCGGGTTCAGACGCCGCCGCTCTCAAGACGCGCGCGGTGCGCGAAGACGACCAGTGGGTGTTGAACGGATCGAAAATGTTCATCTCGAATGCCGAGCACGGCACGATGTTCAGCGTATTCGCGCGCACCGACCCGGAAAAATCGAAAGCGAAGGGCATCTCCTGTATCCTCGTCCACAAGGGAACGCCCGGCTTTCAGGTGAGCCGCCATCTCAAGAAGATGGGCTACCGGGGCATCCGCACGAGCGAACTGGTGTTCGAGGACGCGCGCGTGCCGCTCGAAAACCTGTTGGGCCAGGAGAACGAGGGCTTCCCGATGATCATGAGCGGGCTTGAGGGCGGCCGCGTCAACGTGGCGGCGCGCAGCGTGGGCCTCGCCCGCGCGGCCTTTGAGGATTCGATGCGCTATTCCCAGCAGCGTGAGACGTTCGGCAAGCCGCTGGCGGGCCATCAGTTGATCCAGGCGAAACTCGCCGAGATGGGAACGCGCATCCACGCGGCGAAGCTCATGACCTACCACGCCGCGAACCTGAAGGCCCAGGGCAAGCGGTGCGACCTGGAAGCCGGCATGGCGAAATTCTTCGCTTCGGAGACGGCGGAGTTCTGCGCAAGCGAGGCCATTCAGGTCCATGGCGGCATGGGCTACATCCAGGAGTTGCCCGTGGAGCGCTATTTCCGGGACTCGAAACTCCTCGTGGTGGGAGAAGGCTCGAACGAGATACAGCGTCTCATCATCGCCAAGAGGCTTCTGGAACAATACCCCGCCTAGAGGGGTGAGCACCATCCACCGCGCGATAGGGCGCATTACCGGTCCACCGCGCCTTGTTTGTGGACGGGAGCATAACGAGGAGATAAAAATGCCTGATTTTCAGATGGGACGCTGGTTCGAGGATTTCGTGGTGGGCGAGGTCATCAAGCACAGGCCGGGCCGCACCATACTCGAATCGGACAACACCTGGTTCACCCTGCTGACGAACAACACCCACCCGATCCATTTCGACGCCCACTACGCGTCGAAGACCCAGTTCGGAAAGCCGCTCGTCAATTCCGCCCTCACGCTGGCCGTCGTGGCCGGCATGACGGTCACCGACACCTCCTACCGCTCGGTGGCGAACCTGGAGTGGACCTACATCAAGATGCCCGCCCCCGTCTTCGCGGGCGATACGCTCTACTCGGAATCGGAGATACTGGATAAGCGCGAATCGAAGAGCAGGCCCGACCGCGGGGTCGTCACCATCAAGACGCGCGCCTACAACCAGCGCGGGGAACTGGTGATGGAATACGAGCGCAAATCCATGGCCGCCAAGAAGGGCATGGGCGCCATACCCGATTACGACAACATCGAGTTGGATGGGGAGTAGGGCGGGCGGCCTACCGGAATTCCTGATTGAACGGTGATGCCGGTTCTACTTCGTTGTTCGCTCGATGAGGGTTCGCAGCGCGAGGCTGTCGTCCTCCGCTCGTTTCATGAGCACATCCATCGCCTTGCCACTGTCCTCTGTTCGCTTGATGAGCACATCCATCGCCGTGCTGCTGTTTTCCGTTCGCTTGATGAGCATATCCAATGCCTTGCTACTTCCCTCCGTTCGCTTGATGAGCGCATCCAATGCCTTGCTACTTCCCTCCGTTCGCTTGATGAGCGCATCCAGCGCCTTGCCGTCTTCTTCCGCACGTTTCATGAGTATGTCCAGCGTCTTGTCGCGCGCGATCGCCGCGCGACGCATGAACAAAAGACCCACGCCGATGAGCGCGCATTGCGCAAAACCCACCGCGCCGGCCATCCAGACGGCGGCGTATTGCGCCGTGATCGCGGCTTTTTGCAACTCCAGAGTCGATTTTTGGAATGCCAGGGTTGCTATTTCGAATTCGGTCATCGTTCTTTCCCCATAAAGTTCTCTTTTCTTCCAAGTTGTATGCCAGTTCCCCACAGTAGGTTCTCACAAGAATGCTTGTCAACTCTTTCTCCGAATCGCACCTGCCAAGCCTCATGATTTGCACGAAACAGCGCCACCCCATTCACCCCCACCCCCCTTTGCGGGTGTGGGGGCGTGTGGTAGTATCTCGCGGTCGTAATTCGGAACGAGGGGCTTAGTACGAAGGTCAGAGGCTTCTCATCCATTCCAAATACCTGATTCGAGCGAGGGAAAAGTCTTGTCTGAAGAGTTGAATCCGCATCTGCGTTTATTGCTGGGGCCGGGGCCGAGCCCGGTTCACCCGAGAATCCTGAAAGCCATGAGCACCCATGTGGTGGGCCATCTGGACCCCGATTTTCTGGCGGTGATGGACGACTGCCAGGGGATGCTGCGCGAGCTATTCAACACCGAGAACCAGGTGACTTTCCCCGTATCGGGCACGGGCAGCGCTGCGATGGAGGCGTCTGTCTGCAACATCATCGAGCCTGGCGATAAGGCCATCGTCTGTGTGAACGGCGTGTTCGGCGGTCGGATGAGCGATGTCGCTTCCCGCTACGGGGCGGATGTCGTCACCGTGGAGGCCTCGTGGGGGCAGCCCATCGACCCCCAGGACGTGAAGGCCGCGCTAGACGCCAATCCCGACGCCGTGATGGTCGGGGTCGTCCATGCGGAAACGAGCACGGGCGTTCTCCAGCCGATGGAAGAGATCGGAGCGATGTGCCGCGAACACGGAGCGCTCTTGCTTCTCGATTGCGTCACCTCGCTCGGCGGCGTGCCCGTGGAACTCGACAAATGGGGGGTGGAAGTCGCCTACAGCGGCACGCAGAAATGCCTGGCCTGTCCGCCGGGCGTCGCGCCCATTACCTTCAGCGAGCGCGCGCTCGGCAAGGTGCGCGAGCGCAAATCGAAGGTCACGAGCTGGTATTTCGACGTGAGCATGGTGGAGAAATACTGGGGCAACGAGCGCGTCTATCACCACACCGGCCCGATTACGATGAACTACGCGATCAGGGAAGCGCTGCGCATCATCTTCGATGAAGGCCTGGAGGCGCGCTTTGCGAGGCACGCCCTGGCGAGCAAGGCGTTACAGGCGGGCGTCGAGGCGTTCGGAATGTCCATGTTCGCCCAGGAAGGCGCGCGCACGCCCACGCTCAACACAGTCGCTCTCCGGGAGGGGATGGACGACGGCGCCGTCCGCAGGAGTCTGCTCAACGATTTCAACATCGAGATCGGCGGTGGATTGGGCGCGGTGGCCGGTAAGATCTGGCGTATCGGAATGATGGGCCACGGCGCCACACAGGCGAACGTGGTTTACCTTCTTTCGGCGCTGGAAGTAATTTTCTCCAAATTGGGGTATATTACAAAGGCTGGAGATGGTGTCGGAGCCGCTTCGCAGGTGTACGCGGACGCCGCTTCCTGATCATTCATCCAAAGGAGTTTAGCCGATGTTCCCGATGAATATGGGCATTCCCGAGCTTCTGGTCATTCTCGCGATATGCGTGCTGGTCTTCGGCGCGAAGCGTTTGCCCGAGATCGGCTCGGGCCTCGCTCGCGGCATCAAGAGCTTCAAGAAGGGGATGAGCGACGACCCGGAACTGCCCGATAAGAAAGAGGCGTCCGCCGCAGGTGAGGGCGATAAGGGCTGAAGAGCCGGTTCGTCTTCTGTTCCCGCGCGTGAATCCTGAGGCGTCGCGTTCCTCATCGGCGGGGCGTCTCCTCTGATAGGAGATTGCGGGTTCGCGCTCGCAAAAAGTGGCGGGCGAATGATGTCCGTATTTATTATGGCCAGCCCTGCGCGCGCAGCGGTTGGCTTTTTCGTTCCCGGAGAGGTCCGATGGAGTTCTTCAAGGTCGTATCGCCCGATGAAGCGAAAAGCGCGCTTAAGGGTTTCCGCGCCTTGGGGGCGGAGAGCCTGTCTTCTTTCGAAGCTGTGGGCCGCGTCCTGGCCCGTGACGTCCACTCGCCCGTCGACCTGCCAGATTTCCCGCGCGCCACAATGGACGGCTACGCGCTGAGGGCCTCGGATTCTTTCGGTGCGAGCGAGGCGATACCCGCCTATCTCGAAGTAATCGGACAGGTGCCCATGGGGGCGGCGCCGGAGTTCTCGGTGGGACGGGGAGAGGCGGCGCGCATCCTGACGGGCGGCATGGTGCCGGAGGGCGCCGACGCCGTGGTGATGGAGGAATTTACCACTGCTCCAGACGCGGAGACTTTAGAAGCCCGGCGTCCCGTTGCCGTGGGCGAAAACATTCTCGCCATAGGTGATGATCTCAAAAAAGAAGAGTTGATTCTGGGGGCGGGTTCCCGCCTCAGAAGCCAGGACGTGGGTGCGCTTGCGGGCGTGGGCGTCACTTCGGTCGAGGTTCACCGCCGCCCCCGGGTGGCGATACTCCCCACAGGCGATGAACTCATCGACCCTCGCGAGACTCCGCGCGTTGGTCAGGTGCGCGACATCAACCGCTTCTCCCTTGCGGCGGGGGTGGTCGAGGCCGGAGGGGAGCCTCAGACCGAAGAAATTCTCCCCGACGATCTGGCCGTCATCAAAGAGCGCCTGGAGCGTGCGGTGGGCCACGCGGATGTCGTACTCATCTCCGGCGGAAGCTCTATGGGCCTCCGCGATTACACGGTCGAGGCCATCGACTCACTGGGCGAGCCGGGCGTTCTTGTGCACGGCATATCCATCAAGCCCGGCAAACCGACCATCATTGGACGAATTGAGAGAGACGGCGAGGACAAGGCCGTCATCGGTATTCCGGGTCATCCGGTCTCAGCCCTTATGATTTTTCACGCTTTTGTCCAGCCTGTCATACAGCAATTGAGTGGTGAGGTCGCTCGCACCGAAACGGAAACAGAAGGTCTTGTGGCCACCCTTTCGAGAAACGTGGCCTCGGCCCCCGGGCGTGAAGACCTTGTTCGCGTCACGCTGGAAGAGGGTGAGAACGGACCCGTCGTCCATCCTCTGATGGGCAATTCCGCGATGATATCGACCATGACGAAAGCGGACGGCTACATCACGATTCCGCTTGAAGCCGAGGGGTTGCGCGAAGGAGCGCAAGTACGCGTGCATCTTTATTGAGCGCGCCTTAGATCAGGTTTTTCTTTCGAATCAGGTGTAAGCGAATGAACGATTTGCCTCTGGCCCAGGGGGGCCGGAAAATTTATTTGGAAAACATCCCGCGCGAAGAGGCGCTTTCGCGTCTCCTCGAAAAAGTGGGCGAGTTCCGCTTGGATGAGGAGGAAATCGCAACCCCTGAGGCCCTGGGGCGCGTGACGTCGCGCGCGGCCTACGCGCAGGTTTCAAGTCCGCATTTTCACGCCTCCGCTATGGACGGGTACGCTCTCGCCTCGGCGGATACCTCGGGCGCCACGCCCGTTAGTCCCAAAGAGTTTCTTCTCGAAGAAGAAGCCCACGCCCTCGACACGGGCGATCCCATGCCCGAGGGAACGGATTGCGTCGTCATGATCGAACACGTGCACGAGGCGACCCCCGGCGCCATCCGCATCGAGGCGGCGCTCTCCCCATGGCAGAACGTGCGCGTGGCCGGGGAGGACGTCGTCGAGGGCCAGCTCATCCTGACGGCGGGGCACGTTTTAAGGCCCTACGATCTGGGTGCCCTGCTCGCGGCGGGCATCACCCGGGTGTGGGTGCGTCGGCGGCCGCGTGTCGCCATCATCCCCACCGGAGACGAGCTCGTGGAAGCGGGGGCCGATCTGAAGCCCGGTGATCTGGTGGAGTTCAACTCGAGCGTCATGTCCGCCTTCATCACCGAGTGGGGGGGAGAGGCGCTCCCCGGCCCGATATTGGAAGACAGGTTCGGGGCCATCGAGACTGCGGTTCGGGATGCGCTCGAGAGCGCCGACGTTGTTCTGGTGAACGCGGGTTCATCCGCAGGACGCGAGGATCACACGGCCGCCGTCGTCGAAAAACTCGGCGAACTGCTGGTTCACGGCGTGGCCATCTTCCCCGGCAAACCCACCATACTGGGCGTTTGCGCTTCGGAATCGGGCGCGCGCAAGCCCGTGCTCGGGATTCCGGGCTATCCTGTCTCGGCAGTGCTGGCGCTTCAGGAGTTCGTGCGGCCGCTCATGGCGCACATGGCGAGCGCGGCCCCCGGCGAAGAGGAGCGCATCCGGGCCTTCATGAGCCGGAAGAGCGCCTCGCGGCTGGGGATGGAGGAGTTCTTGCGCGTAAAGCTCGGCCGGGTGGGTGAGCGGATGGTCTGCCTGCCCGCCAAGCGCGGGGCCAGCGTCATCAGCTCACTCGTCGAGGCGGACGGTGTGGTGCGCGTGCCCGCTCATTCGGAGGGAATCGAGACGGGCGAGGAGGTCACGGTGGAGCTCTTGAGGCCCCTCGCCGATATCCGGGGCAACCTGCTCATGGCGGGCAGTCACGACAACGCGCTCGACCTACTGGCGGACGAGTTGAGAGCGCGCCACCACGACGCGCGACTTTCCGCCTCGGCGGTGGGTTCGCTGGCGGGCCTCATCGCCGTGCGCGACGGGGAGGCGCACATTGCGGGCAGCCACCTGCTAGACCCCGAGACCGGGGAGTACAACTGGTACTACATCGAGCGCTACCTCAAAGGCCGCGAGGTCGTGGTGGTGAATTTCGTTCAGCGCGAACAGGGCATCCTGACGCCAAAGGGGAATCCCAAGCGCATTGCGGGGGTGTCCGACTTGAGCCGCGAGGATGTCTCCATCGTCAACCGCCAGAGTGGAGCGGGCACGCGGGTGCTGCTCGATCACCTGATGGCGAGCGAGGGCCTCTCGCCCGGCGATGTCCAAGGATATGAGCGGGTGGAGACCACGCACATGGCGGTGGCCATGGCGGTCGCGGCCGGACGCGCGGACTGCGGGTTGGGAATTTACGCGGCAGCGCACATGCTGGGTCTTGATTTCATCCCGCTGGAGCGCGAGAGGTTCGATTTCATCGTGCCAGGAGAACACTGGGAGACGCCCGCGATAGGCAAGGTGATGGATATTTTGAACGATGCGGCTTTTCGGGATGCCGTGGAGGCGCTGGGCGGGTATAATACGGAGTTGACGGGCCAGATCATGATGGCACCACAAAGGGAAGGTTAGGGAAATGGCGTTATTCGATCGTTACGGGCGTGCGCACGATGATCTGAGAATATCGGTGACGGACAGGTGCAATTTCCGGTGTTTCTACTGCATGCCCGAAGAGGGCATGACGTGGCTGCCGCACGATGAAGTTCTCAACTACGAGGAAATCACCCGTGTCGTGCGCATCACCACCGAGCTGGGCTTCACGAGCTATCACCTGACCGGCGGCGAGCCGCTGCTGCGAAAGGACTTGCACCGCCTGGTCGAGCAGATGGTGGAAGTACAGCCCGAAATGGACCTGGCCCTCACGACCAACGGCGTCTTTCTTCCCAGGATGGCGAAGGATCTCTACGCTGCGGGCCTGAGGCGCGTGAACATCAGCCTCGATTCCATGGACGCGGGCAAATTCCTGTTCATGACGCGCCGCGACGTTTTCGGCCAGGTGATGGAGGGCATCGAGGCGGCGGCGGCGGCGGGGTTCTCGCCCATCAAGATTAACGCGGTGGCGGTCAAGGGGCTGAGCGAGGAGGAATTGCCGCGCTTCGCCAGGTGGTCGCGCGAGACGGGCCACGTCGTGCGCTTCATCGAATACATGCCGCTCGATGCGGACCGCACCTGGGCGCACGAGAAGGTGCTGACGGCGGAGGAGATACTGGAAGGTCTTTCCGTCGAGGGAGAACTCGAACTCGTGAGCGGCCATCCCTCCGACCCCGCGACGCGCTACCGCTACAAGGATGGTAAGGGCGAGGTGGGCGTCATCGCCTCGGTCACGCGTCCTTTCTGCCAGGACTGCAACCGCATCCGCCTCACGGCGGACGGCATGGTTCGTACCTGCCTGTTCTCTACGGTCGAGCACGACGTCAAGAAAATGCTCCGAGGCGGCGCGTCGGACGATGAGATAAAGGCCTGGCTCGCCGAGGTGGTGCTCACCAAGACGCCGGGCCACCTCATCGGCCAGGAAGAGTTCGTGCAGCCCGAGCGCACCATGAGCGCCATCGGCGGCTAGCCCCTCCGTATATCAAATAAATTCAACACTTTTTAGATGGAACGAACGCTTCCTTTTCGCGAGTATGGTCGTATCGCGAGAATCTGAACGATTGAGTGTGAGGAGACCTGCCGTGTCTTGGACTGAGAAGAAACGCCTGGACGTGTTCGGCCGCATCATGGCCTGTGTCGAGACCGGTGAGGGCGACCCAATCGTCTTTCTGCACGGAAACCCGACCTCCTCTTATCTTTGGCGTGGTGTTATCCCCCATCTCGCCCCACTGGGCCGCTGCATCGCGCCGGACCTGATCGGCATGGGAGATTCCGACAAGCTGGAGAGCAGCGGTCCGGGCAGCTACCGTTTTGTGGATCACCGCCGCTATCTCGATGCGCTACTGGAAGCTTTGGGCGTCGCCGAGCGCGTCACCCTCGTCATGCACGATTGGGGCTCGGCCCTGGGCTTCGACTGGGCCAACCGGCATCGCGACGCCGTGAAGGGCCTCGCCTATATGGAAGCCATCGTGCAGCCGCTGACCTGGGCGCAATGGCCTGAAGCGTCGCGGCGGGTTTTTCAGGGATTCCGTTCCGATAATGGAGAGTCCATGATTCTCGAGAAGAACGTGTTCGTCGAACGCGTGCTGCCCGGCTCGATCAAGCGCGATCTCAGCGAGGAGGAGATGGCCGAGTACCGGCGTCCTTTCTCGGAACCCGGTGAAGACCGCCGCCCGACACTCACCTGGCCGCGCGAGATTCCCATCGAGGGCGAACCAGCGGACGTGACGGAGATTGTCGGCAGTTACGCCGCCTGGCTTCGCGAATCTCCCGTTCCCAAGCTGCTCATTAACGCCGAACCGGGCGCCATCCTCGTCGGCGAGCAGCGCGAATTCTGCCGCACCTGGCCGAACCAGACCGAAATCACCGTACCGGGGATTCACTTCATCCAGGAAGACTCCCCGGACGAAATCGGCCAGGCGATCGCGGAGTGGTGCCGAACCTTGGGCTGAGGCCTCTCCGGCCCTGAAATGTCATCGACTGTTGTTTGTATCCTGGCCAAGTCATTCTAAATGAAGTGGTTTTTATCGATTATAGCGAAATTAGCTAATTTATAAGAAAATCATAAATTCTCTAACTTAGATATAAACTTCTTTTCCAGGTCCGATGTGCAACTCAAATGTATCTGAAGTGGAGCGTAGCAAAACAATCTTTGAGGGAATGAATATCCCGGCGGCGAGGATCCATGATTTTTTAATGATATTAGTTGATTTATAAGAAAATCATAAACTCCCTAATTTTACTATAAACTCTTTCGATGAAACCGAAGCGCAAATCGTCTGCCCGGGTTGGAACCGGGCGATCGATTTGGAATATTAGCCATCTTGGTGTCCAAATTTCTTGATATATAGCGAAATTAGCTATCTTATAAAATAATTGTAAATTAGCTAATTTTAATATAAACTGCTCTTGTTATGGATCCGATACGCAACCCGTATGCTCCTGGAGCAGGCACCCCGCCACCCGAGTTGGCTGGTCGGGACGAGGTTCGCGAATCCGCGCGAATCGCATTGGAACGGACCAGAATAGGACGCCCGACCAAGAGCGCTATGATGCTTGGGTTGCGTGGGGTCGGCAAAACGGTGCTATTGAACCTCATCCGGGAAGAAGCAGAGGCAAGCGGCATCTATACGCTGTCGGTAGAAGCGTCCGAAAACCAATCGCTACCCTCCATTTTAGCGCCTCGACTGCATACGGTTTTGTTGAAGCTTTCACGCAGGCGTGCGGCGAAAGAACTGGCGCAAAGGGCCTTGAGGGGGCTCGCGGGATTCGTAAGGGCATTGAAAGTGAAGTATCGGGATATAGAAGTCGGTTTGGATACCGATCCCGAACCCGGTCTGGCGGACAATGGAAACCTTGAAAGCGACTTGCAGGAATTGCTCGAGGCCATCGGCGCTGCCGCCCGGGCGGATGCGACCTGCGTGGCGTTTTTCTTCGATGAACTCCAGTACGTGCCGGAAGAGCAACTGGAGGCCTTGATTATCGCGTTGCACCGGATATCCCAGCGTCGCCTTCCCGTGGTCATGTTAGGGGCGGGCCTGCCTCAGATACGGGGTCGCATGGGAAAAGCGAAATCCTACGCCGAGCGGCTTTTCGATTTTTCTGATATTGGTCCATTGTTGCCTGAAGATGCCAGACTCGCGCTCGCCAAGCCCGCTAGGGGCGAAAACGTGGAAATAGAACCCCGCGCTCTAGATGAAATTGTCTCCAAAACCCGTTGTTATCCCTATTTTCTACAGGAATGGGGCAAGCACGTATGGGACGTCGCCGAGCGTTCTCCCATCACGGTTTCCGATGTCGAAATCGCCACCCGGCAGGTCGTCGCCAATCTGGACCAGAGTTTCTTCCTTGTCAGGTTCGACAGACTGTCCCCCGCGGAAAAAAAGTATCTGCGAGCAATGGCCCAACTCGGTGAGGGGCCTCATCGCTCGGGGGAGGTCGCCCAAAAACTAAATCGCTTGGTTACTTCTCTGGCTCCCGTTCGCAGCCAACTGATCAACAAGGGCATGATTTGGAGTCCAAGTCACGGTGACACGGCTTTCACCGTGCCCATGTTTGATGAATTCATGCGGCGAATCATGCCTGGAGATGAATGGCTGTCGTCTATTTGAGGAACGAAGGTTTTTACACATCTTAGCTCGCCGTTACCCAAACCTCTCTCCACCCAGGAACCCGTTTGCGTCCAAAAGAGAACACACGTGGTTTGTGATAAGATCGTTTGCGTCGCTTTTTTTATCATCCGTCGTGTGAATGGTTCGTCGCCGTGTTTCTCTTGCGGGAGCCGCGAGAAGATGTCTGCAAGAACAGTCGCTGTACTCATCATGGTGTTCATCGCTGCTGGTGAGTTAACCCACGCCTATGCGGGCCGCCCCAGGGGGCGGAGAAACCGCATCGTCACGGTTCAGGTGCAAAAAGTTGCCGTGGGTCGTCTGGGCAGGCGCGTGGCGGCTACGGGAACGCTCCTGGCTCGGAGCGAGGTGCGGCTCATGTCCCGCGCCGAGGGTCAGGTGCGCGAAGTCCTGGCCCGAGAGGGTTCACGCGTGAAAAAGGATCAAATCCTCTCGCGTCTTGATTCCACCATCAAACGGATAGACTTGAGGCTGGCGCAGAGCGAGCTCGCCGCTGCGCGGTCGAATCTCCAAAGACTCAAAGCCGGAAGCCGCCCGGAGGAGATTGCGGCTGCAGCGGCCGCCGTCACCCAGGCGGAGGCTACACGCAAGCGCAGCGAGGCGGAAATTACCTCCGCCCTCGCCAGACAGGAGGAAGCGGAGGCCAACGCGCGCTCTCTTGGCGCTTTACATAAAACAGGCGTCATCAGCGCACAGGAATGGCGCAAGGTGACGACGGAGGCGAATCGCGCCCGCGCGGACGTGGCCGAGCGCCGCGCGCGCCTCGCCGAGGACGCCGCCCGTGTGCAGGTTGCAAAGGAGAAACTCAAGCTGGTGAAAATCGGCGCGCGCGTGGAAGAAGTCGACATGGCGGGAGCGCAGGTGAGCCAGCATCTGCAGCGCGTGAGACGGCTCAAGGTGGAACTGGAATACTTCACCGTCCGCTCACCGATATCGGGCGTCGTCACCGCGAGAAGAATCGAACCCGGCGATCTGGCGGTCAACCGGGCGCACCTGTTCACCATCGCTCAGACGGACACGCTGCGCGCCCGGGTGCGGGTGAGCGAACTGGATCTGCCGCTCATCAGGATAGGCCAGGGTGCGCGCGTCGAACTCGACGCCTATCGGGGCCGCACATTCTCGGGGAAGTTGACGCGCATATTCCCGAGCGTGGACCCCAGTTCGCGCCAACTCATCGTGGAGGTGGACGTTCAAAACCCGGATTCCTCTTTAAGGCCCGGTCTTCTCGCCCGCGTGAAGTTCGATCCCCTGCTGGGCAGGCGCTCGATCAACCTGCCGGTTCACGCCGTGATCTGGGACGGGGATTTGCGCACGAAGTCGGGCGCGGTCTTCGTCGTGAGAAGGTTACAGAGGGGAGCGGGGAGCGGTGGTCGCGCAAGAAGAGGTGATGCGCGCGGGGGCGGGCAGGGCGGCCCCGGCATGAGAGGCGGTGCGCGCAGGGGAATGGCCGAGGCGAGCGGGCGCGGCGCGGGGAGGAGCGGTCCAAGCTTCATGGCGGTGCGCCGCGAGGTGCGCCTGGGCGAGATGGTCGACGGGCGTATCGAGATACTCGAGGGCCTGCGAGTGGGCGAGCGGGTGGTGGTGAGCGCCATCAACCAGTTAAGGGACAGGCGGCCCATTCGGGTTGTTGGGCCGTAAGGGAAAAGGGGTGGCCCCGTGCTGAGCCGAAGCTGCATCCGAAGGCCCGTGGGAACCATCATGGGCGTGGTGTGCGCGCTGGTGCTCGGCTTTTTCGCGCTTACGCGGCTGCCGGTCGATTTTCTGCCCAGAATCGTCTATCCGCGGATATTCATCGGCATCGATTTCGAGGGCGCCGACCCCCAGGTGGTCGAGGAGCAGGTGACCAAGGTGGTGGAGCGCGAACTCGCGACCACGCAGGGGGTGGTGCGCATTTTCTCGATCAGCCGCGAGGGCGCCGCGCGCCTGTGGATGTTCTTCGACTTCGACCGCGACATCGATCTCGCGCTCCAGGACGCTATCACCAAATTCAACGTCGCAAGGAGAAACCTGCCGCAGGAGATACAGGATCAGCTCCAGAACACGCGCATCTTCAAGTCCGACCCGGCGCAGGTGCCCATCATCGAATACGCGCTGTCTTCCAAAACCCTCAAAGGTCCGCAGCTTCAGACCTGGGCGCGAAAGGTGCTCATCCCCCAGCTCATGACCGTCCCAGGCATCGCGTCGGTGGAGGCGTTCGGGGGCCAGGACGAGGAGGTGCAGGTGCTCGTCGACCTGCCGAGGATGCAGGGCCTGGGGCTCGATCTGCCCGCGGTCTTGAGGCGGATGCGCGCCGAGAACATGGACCTGGCCGCCGGACGGGTGAAGACCGCCCACCGCGAGTATTCGAGCCGGACGGCGGGCAAGCTCAAGAGCGCGGGCGAGCTTTCGCGCCTGATCTTCCCCACGAAGGACGGCCGCCGGGTCTATCTGCGCGATTTCGCAAAGGTTCAGGACGCCGGCAAGGAGCGGCGCATCTTCGTGTGGCTGAACGGCGATGAGAGCGTCAAGGTGGTGGCTTTGAAGCAGCCCGACGCGAACACGGTCTCCGTCGTGGACGGTCTGCGCGACAGGCTCGCCTTCCTGACGCGCTACGGCATCGTGCCGCCCGACGTCACCCTCGTTCCGATTTCGGATCAGAGTTTCTTCATCCGCGCCTCGATCAGGAACGTCCTCTCCTCCGCCCTGGTAGGCGGCACGCTGGCGATACTGGTGGTGCTCTGCTTCCTGGGGAGCCTCAGGCGTACGCTCATTATCGGCCTGGCGATCCCGATCGCTTCGGTCTTCACGTTTTTTCTCATGTGGGTGCTCGGCTTCACCTTCAATATATTCAGTCTGGGCGGGGTAGCGCTCGGCGTGGGAATGCTCGTGGACAATGCCATCGTCATGCTCGAGAACATTTCGCGCCATCAGGCGGAAGGGGGCGACCCCGTGGAGGCGGGGGAGAGCGGTTCCGCCGAGGTGGAGAGCGCCATGGTGGCCTCCACGCTCACGAACGTGGCCGCCGTGATGCCGTTTCTGCTGGTATCGGGCTACGTCGCGCTCCTGTTCCGCGAATTGATACTCACCATCACGCTGGCGTTCATATGCAGCCTCATGGTCGGCCTCACCGTCGTGGCCATGCTCTCCGCCCGGCTCCTTCAGATACCGATGAGCAGCGGCTTCAGCCGTTTTCCGCTCTTCCGCCTTTTCATCTGGCTCGTCGACCTCGCCAACCGGTTCTACCGCTTTCTCTTGAGACCGGTTCTCACTCTCCGCTGGGTGGTCATCATCCTCGCCCTGGCCGTCTGCGCGAGCAGCTACACGCTCATCGGCAAACTGGGCAACGAACTCCTGCCTCAGGTGGACGATGGGCGAATCTCGGTCGACATCCGCTTCTCACCGGGCGGCACCCTCGAATACACCAAACAGGTAACGCGCGAGATTCATGACATGCTCGTACGCGATCCCGCCGTGGATAAGGTATTCGCCACTGCAGGGGGGCGTCTTTTCGGGCGGAATTTCTCGCCCTCCGCCTCCCGGGGGAGAATCGACGTGACGCTCAAAGACGGCGTGAGCGTGTTCGACTTTCTCAAGAAACTGAGACCCCGGCTCGCGCGCATGACGTATCCCGACGCGCGGATATACGCCTTCAAGAGCCGGGTGCGCGGCCTTCGCACCTCCAACACCCGGCACAACAAGAGCTTTTCCCTGGGCGTCCGGGGCGAGGAGTTGGTGACTCTGAACCGCATCGCGGAGGAAGTCGTGGAGAAGCTTCAGGGGGTGGAGGGACTTCACAACGTACAGATGACCGAGGACAGGCCCCGGCCTGAATTCCGCATTCAGGTGAACAGGGAGCGCGCGGCGGAACTCGGTCTCTCCGTCGAGGACGTGGGCGACACCGTGGCCACGGCTGTCGATGGCTCCATCGCCACGTTCATCAACAGGGTGGATACGCGCGTGCCGGTGCGGGTCAAGTTCTCGGACACCGAGATCAAGAGCGAGCAGGATCTGGCGCACCTGCCCCTGTTTCCCCAGAACCAGAACGGACGCTCCACGCGCTTGCACCACGTGGCTCAAATTCGCTACGGGCAGGGCAGTTCGGTCATCCCCCGCACGGACCAGAACCGCCTCGTCCAGATAACGGGCGACATCCAGGGCCGCTCGCTGGGCGATGTGGGAGCGGATGTGCGCGCTCGCTTGAAAGACGTCAACGTGCCGAGGGGCTACTTCATCCTGCCGGGCGAGGACGAGGAGAACCTCAAGAAATCGAACCGCGAACTCTTCATCCTGGCGCTTCTCGCCATCTTCCTGGTCTACACGGTGCTGGCCGTCCAGTACGACTCGCTCGTGAACCCCTTGGTCATCATATTCGCCGTGCCGCCCGCGCTCACCGGTGCGCTCGTAGGTCTCTACCTCACCGGCACGCCTTTCGGCTCGACTGTGCTCATCGGCGTCATTCTCCTGGTGGGCATCGTGGTGAACAACTCCATCGTCATGATCGACTACGTCGAACGCTTGAGAGAACGCGGGATGGAGATAAGAGAAGCCATCATCGAAGGGGCCTCGACGAGGCTGCGCCCGATTCTCATGACCACGCTAACCACCATCATCGCGCTCACCCCTCTGGCGAGCGGCTGGGGGAAGGGTTCGGAGATGCTCAAGCCCTTGGGACTCGTCGTGTTGAGCGGGCTCTCGCTCTCCACCCTGTTCACGCTCTTCCTCGTGCCGTGCATCTATCTCGCGGCCCAGAATTTTGTCCGCAGCTTGAGGCGGATGGTGGGCCTCAGCGAGACGAAATACACCGCTCCCGCCGCATAAAACCACCCGGGAGCTCCGTCCTGTGCTCTCTGGATTCGCGCGTAAAATCCCCGTAGTATCCACTCCGTCTGAAAGATGGTTCGTTTTCGATAGGAGAGAGCATGGCGAGAAAAATGATGGGCGATAAGGTGCGCACGGACGGGAGGCTGTCCGATGAGAACCGGAAAGTGAGCGTGGAGCCTGATTACGTGAAAACCTGCGCGGGAAGCTGCCTCATCTCTGTGGGAGATACGAGGGTACTGTGCGCCGCCTCGGTAGAGGGACGCGTGCCGCCCCACAAGCGTGATTCGGGCGAGGGATGGGTGACGGCGGAATACGCCATGCTGCCGGGCAGCTCTCCCTGGCGGGTGGACAGAGGCCGCGCGCGCGCCGGCCGCAGCCAGGAGATTCAAAGACTTATCGGGCGTTCGATGCGCTCGGTCGTGGATCTCTCGAAAATCGAGGGCCTGACGGTATACATCGACTGCGACGTCATTCAGGCGGACGGCGGTACGCGGTGCGCCGCCATCACGGGAGGATACGTTGCGCTTGTCCGTGCTGTGAATGCCCTTCTTGCGGAGGGGCGCATCGCCGAATCACCGGTCCGCGAGGCAGTGGCCGCCGTGAGCGTTGGCGTGGTCGGGGGCATCCCCATGCTGGATTTGGACTACTCGGAAGACTCGACCGCCGAGGTGGACATGAACGTCGTGATGACCGGCGGCGGCCGTTTCGTGGAGCTTCAGGGAACGGCCGAGCAGACCCCGTTTCGAAAGAGCGATCTGAACCGCTTGGTCGCTCTGGCGGAAGAAGGCATACGGGAACTCCTGGAGATTCAGGCGAAACACGTCGGCGCCAAATGAAAATCGTTCTCGCGAGTGGAAATCCCGGAAAAGCGCGCGAGGTGCGCGCCGCCCTTGAGGGTATGAACGTCGAACTCCTTCTCCCCGTTGAGGCGGGCATCGTGTTCGACGTCGAAGAGACCGGCTCCACCTATGCGGAAAACGCGCTTATCAAGGCGCGGACCGCATGCGAGGTGAGCGGAATGCCTGCCCTCGCTGATGATTCGGGCGTGGAGGTGGATGCGCTGCCCGGTGAGCTTGGCGTTCGCTCCGCCCGTTTCGGTGGTGATGGACTGGACGATTCGGGGCGGAACGCGCTCTTGCTCGAGCGGATGCGCGAGGTTTCAGATGCAGAGCGCGGCGCGCGCTACGCCTGCGTGCTTGCATACGTGAAGCCGGATGGCTGGTTCGGTTTTTTCGAGGGTGCTATGCACGGGCGAATACTGCGTGCTCCGCAAGGGGAGGGTGGTTTCGGCTACGACCCGCTCATGTATCTGCCCGAGCACGGCTGCGCCGTCTCGGAGCTTCCGCTCGATGTGAAAAACCGCATCAGCCACCGGGGTCTCGCGCTCGCGGAGTTCCGCGCGTGGCTGGCTCGCGAGGCGACGGATGGGGCATAATGCACACAGTTAATGTTATTTGATTGTGGCCGCCGAGCCGTGATGGCGGCCAGTGATGAACAAGGCGTCCGTTTTCTCATGGGACGCGCAGACAGGAGATATCAGGTATGTCCAGGATCGAGATGATTCAGCCCGAGGAGGCGGACGGCGACGTGGCCCGCCTCTACGATGCCACCACCGCCATGCTGGGCCGCGTGCCGCATTCGATGCGGGTGCTGGCCAAGACCCCCCACGTCGCCAAGGCCATGCTGCCCTTCATCGCGACGCTCCAGCGCGAGGGCGGGGGCAGCATCCTCAAGACCAAGGTCAAGGAGATGGTTGTCATCAAGACGAGCCATCTCAACGGGTGCGCCTACTGATACGCGCACAACACGTCGCTTGGTCAAGCGGCTGGCATCAGCCCCGAGCAGGTGGAAGTCATCGGCACGGACGCCTACATGGAATCGGATTTGTTCACCCCGCGCGAGAAGGCGGCCATCCTGTGGGCCGAGCACGTAACGCTCAACACGGCGCGCTCGAAAGACGACGTTTTCGAGGAGGTGCGTAAACACTTCTCCGAAGCCGAAATCGTCGAACTCACGATGGTGAGCGGGCTGTTCAACCTATTCAACCGCTTCATGGATTCACTCGGCATCCCGCTCGAGGAGCAAAAGGAGGTCGACAAGATCAAGAAATCCCTCTATTTGGACGGCGGGAAGGTCAAGACCTACTACAAGACGATAGTCGACCATTGGCCGAACGAGTACCCCGAACCTGATGCCCAGGACCCGAACAGGAACGGCTGAACTCCTTCCGATCAAAATCGCCCCGGGGCATCGGCTCCGGGGCGTTTTTGTTGTGGGGAGGCTATTGTATTTCATAGCAGAGGGTGTCAGCCCTACCCCTTCTGAGGCTCCCGCTGGAAATCATCCGCTAGAATCGTCCATAATGTGAGTTGTTTGTTACCGGATGCGACCCCTCCACTTCCGAGGTTTCGGGATGAAGCGCATCGTTTGTGTCATTGCAGTGCTCGTTTCTGTTGTCTCCGCAAGCGCCGAGACAAACGTGGAAAGCGTGTTCAACTGCCAGGTGAGCTATACTATCCTGAACGGCTACAAGGTGGAGCAAAGGGTGCGCATCACGCTTCCGGCCGACAAGCGCGATCTGGCCGTCTGGCTGGTGGAGCGCAAAAAGGGCGAGTTCAAGAAGCTGGCTTATCCCATAGGAGGCGAAGGGGAATTCCTCATCACGCGGCCCTTCAACAAGGAAAAATCCGTCACCTATCCCTTCATCCTCACCTGGCAGCCCTTCGGCCGTTTTCGCCTCACGGGGTTTTTCCTGTCGAGGAGACATTCGCACACCGTCGTAGTGCGTGACGAGAAGGAGAAAAGGCTCATCGAGATCTTCCCCGCCTTCCCGGCCCACATCGCCACCAAGCTCGCGAAAGGGGAATGTGAGAAGTAAAGGAGAAACACAGGTGCTCAAGCGAGCCGTTCATCCCGGCGGGATTTTGAAGGACGAATTGGCGGAATTCGGCGTCACGCCCACAGAATTCGCGCGCCAGATCGACGTGCCGCCCAATCGGGTGAGTCAGATCATCAACGGGAAGAGATCAATCACCGGGGATACGGCCCTGCGTCTGGGCCACTGGTTCGGCGTCGCACCCGAGTTTTGGCTCAACCTGCAGGCGCATTTTGAGCTCGCCTGCGCCGAGGAAGAATCAGGCGATGATGTCCGCCGTCTGCCTACGAGGGAAAATCCACCGTCTCAAGCCGCATTGCCGCGTGCGATTTAGAAGAGAAGGGTGGTGCGGATTCACTCCGGTATCTGCCTCGGCGGGGTTACACGCTGTCTCTCCCGTTACCTGATTCCTATCCGAAAACCTCGCGTCACAAATAACACCTGAGCAGCCGGATACTCCGCTCCGCCGCGACCCGGAAGGCGGGTTTCTGGTCGATCTGCACCGATAGCACGCCCTCGTAGCCGATTTCCCTGAGCGCGCGTATGAAGTCGCCGAAGTGGATGTGGGCCGAACCCGGATAGCCGCGCGTAGAATCGGCCACGTGCACGTATTCTATCCAATCGCGCGCGGCGAAGATGGCCCCGGGGATGGAGGCGTCCTCGGAATTCATCCAGCAGCTGTCGATCATCAGCGCGAGTCCTGCGTGGTTCTCCTCCTTCACGTATTCCATCCCCTGTCGCACGGTGTTGATGAAGTTCGTCTCGTAGCGGTTGTAGGGCTCGATGTAGATTTTCATGCCCCGCGCGGCGGCGTAGTCCGCACCGGCGCGCATCGCGTCGCGCATCCAGCCGTTCGAGGTCTCCCACATCTCGCCGGGGATGCACGTGCCGCGGAACCGGCCGATGTTCACGCCGAGGGCGCCGAGTTTCTCGCCCGCATCGATCAGCGAGCGCAGCCGGGCGGCGCCCGCATCACGGATCTCGGCGTCGGGGTGGCACATCATCACCCCGTCCTGAAGCTCGCTGGGGGCCGAACCTATCATCGTCACCGAAAAGCCCGAGCGTGCGATTTCCGCCTCCACCCCCTGTGCGTCGGGGTCCTCGGGGTCGCGCATGGCGACCTCCAAAGTGTCGTAGCCCAAATCCTTGAGGACGCCCAGGTTTTCGCCGAAATCCCCGCGCACGCCCGGCATCAGGGGCGAGCGCACCTCGGGCGTGGTGATGACGTAGCCAACTTTCATTTGGCTGGGTTCAGAGTACTCAGCGGCGTGAAGGGATATCGGCATTTTCGCATGTCTCCAAGGTGGAAATATCTCGTGAATTTTCTGGGAGATTACGGCCACGAGCGCATCTTGTCGAGAGGAGCAAGGGGATTGTTGATAGGGAAAAAGCGAAGACCCCCCGAGGACGGGGGGCCTGAAGCATCAAGACCGGACGAGAAGCTGAAAGGCGTATCCCGCGACCAGCGAGCCAACGATGCCCGTCGCCAGATAGATGGCGAAAGCTTTGCGCTTCACCAACGCCCACACGCCGGCCATGGCGGGTACGCACGTGACGGGACCCGCGATGAGAAAGGCCATGGCCGCGCCCCCGCCCATGCCGGCGGCGAGGAGTCCCTTGGTGATGGGAATGGCGGCGACGCCCGAGGTGTAAAGGGGTATTCCCACCGCGCTCGCCAGGGGAATTGACCAGGGATTATCAGAGCCGAGTATCGCGCCTATCCACGCGGGGTCGACGTAGTGGACGATGAGCGCTTCCAGGAAAAACGCCACCGCCAGCCACTTGGCGAGATAAAGGCCCACGCTGCTCGCCTGAGCGGCGAAGCCGCTCAAAGACGGCCTGGGCATCCGGGCGTCACCCTGGGTTTCCTGCGCACCCGGCGCGACGATGCTCCTGAGTTCCCCGTCGAGTCTTCCGCCTCGACCGATGAGGTAGGTGGCGTAGCCTGCGGCGGCGCCCAAAACAACCGCGCTGATGAGCCGCGCTACGGCGTAGTCCGTTCCCAGAACGCCCGCGGTCAGCACGAATTTTTCGGGACTCATCAGGGGCGAACTGATCCAGAAGGCCATCACGGGACCCAAGGGTACGCCGCTTGCCAGCATGGCGGCGATCAGGGGAATCACGCCGCAGGAGCAAAACGGAACCACGGCGCCCACTGCGGACGCACCGGCGATGGCCATGCCCTGGCGCTTGTCGAACACCGCTTTTATCTTGTCCGCGTACCCGGCGACAGTGACCCACGCCGAGACGCCCACGCTCAGGAGGAAAAAGGGCGCGATTCCCCAGAAGCTGTTCAGCATGAACAAGACGTTTCGCTTGATCTCGGCGGCGATGATCTCGGCGGAAATCTCTCGTTCCGCTCCCGCCCACAGGATGAGCGCAAAAAGCGCGCCCATCGATATAAAGCCCCACAGGTAGGGGGAGGTCCATCTCGTTTTCGGCTCCGGTGCGCAGCAGGAGGCATCCTCGGCGGGCGATGCAAGGTTATCAGCGGCAGGCGTTGATTTCACTTCGGTGATCATGAAGATAACTCCTCGGCGGCTCGCGCGAGTTTTTCTATCGCGCGGACGATCTCTTCCTGCTCCTCGGGAGAGAAGGCGTCCAGAAGCGCGCCGTCCTCGAGCGCACAGCCTTCCGATATGGTCGCATGTAGTGCCGCGCCCGCCTCGCTCAGACTCAGGCAGCACACGCGGCGGTCTCCTGCCTTCATGCAGCGCTCTATCAGGCCGCGCTCGACGAGCGGGTCAGCGCAGCGCGTAACGCCGCTCGGAGTGAGGCGCATTCGCCTGGCGATGACTCCCATGGGGAGGGGTTCCGCTTCAGCGCCTGCGAGCATGTGGAGGAGAGTCCACTGGTTGTGGGTGATGTCGTGGCGGCACACCGCCTCCCTGTCGGCGGGTTTTTTCAGATGAAGGAGACCATCGAGCGCCACGTGAAGACGCGCGCCGAGGTCGTGTGTTTCGAGTGCCGTGGCCTCGCAACAGGTTTGCGATGTAGTGTTCATTCCGTTTTCAACTCCTCTTTTTTTGTTTCTGAATCCATTCGGCTGACTCCATGCGCCAAACGATGCTTTTTGTAGTATTTATCAAATATATTATTTATCAATATTTGACTAAATCAAATATAATTCTGTTCAACTTTCTTGTCAAGTGATTTTTTGATTATTATTTGAACTGGAGAGTCTCGGGAGAGAAGCCGGCTTGTTCCATCTAATCACCATCCCTATACTCTGGGTGATTATTTCTGCGTTTCACCAGGCACTTTTGCGCTTTTCGTCTTACGGGCCATATAGAGGGAGATTATGAAATCCATCGATTTCGATGAAATCACCGAAGAGCGCGCTACCGGGCGTGTCGCGGCGATTTATGAAGATATGCGCCAGGTGCTCCGCAGCACGCAGGTGAACCTCATCTACCGCACCCTTGCGGTGCACGAGGATTATTTTTGCGCGGCCTGGGACGCGCTCAGACCCAACGCCTCAATCGCATATTTCGAGCGTTGCGCGGACAACCTGAGGATGCGTATGGCCCCGCCCATGCCGCCCGATGTGCCAGAAATAGGGGAAGAACTGGAAGACGACTTCGACTACTCACCAGAGGATATCGAAGCAGTCGACGGCGTCCTGGACATATACAATGACGCGAATCCCAAGAACCTCATTCTCGTCGCGGCGCTCAAGGGCGCGCTCAACGGCATGAAGATAGGCGGCATCCGTCCCGGTTCGGAGGCGGATACTTTTGCGCTGCCCACCGGGCCGCCCGCCTCCATGCGCGCGGAGAGTTTGGTGGAACCGACTGCCGTGGGTGATTCTTTAGGAACTATATTCAAGGAGATACGCGAGGCGACCGGCGGGCTGGGCAGTGTCTGGCGCGCGCTGGGGCATCATCCAGCTTTCCTGGAGCGCGTCTGGCCGTTCTTGAAGGAAGAGATGGCGAAAGCGGGATACCTGATTACCGTCACGCAGGCGCAAGGCGCAGCAGCGGCGGCCGCCCAGGAATTTCCCTTCGCCGTCGAATTGAGCAGGCAGCAAGTGGCGGGGATGGGGCTTGCGGAGAGTGAGATCGACGTGATCGATCAAAAGCTCGATCGCTTCATCCACCTCATCCCCAGAACCAACACCCTGGTTCTTCTCATGAAGGCCGCTTTGGTGGGCGAGGGCAGGGTGCGCAGAAAACCCTTCGAAGGGGAGTAGGTTTTCGTAATGTCCGTATCGCTCTCGGCGTGAGTGCTTGGAAAAATCGCAAATTCTCCAACGCCGCTGGACATTTCCGGCGGTTTCCTTATACTAATTTCACAATACAAAAATTTGGGGAGAAGGGGGGCGCTCGCGGGGCGGGGCCGGAAGGCCCCATGCGTGTGTTTTTTTTGCTCACCTGACTGCTTGATCCTCTTCTGCAGCATCTTCCCGAATCCTGCCGAACGCATGGCTGTTCTTTTCCCATCGTGACCTCTTTTTCAGGATGGGCTTCCTCATCAAGGCATTGTTGACGATCTCGATTTATGTTATTTTCTCTTGCCTTTCGGGCGGATAACGGCGCCTGCGAATGGGTTGCCACGGAAAAGTCGCCGAGTCGGGCGCCCGTAGCTCAGCCGGATAGAGCAACGGACTTCTAATCCGTAGGTCGCAGGTTCGAATCCTGCCGGGCGTACCATTTTAGGGAAATCGCGTCGCCCTATTTTCCAAATGCGTGGCCACCGCGGAAGAGGGGGATGAAGGCATGGTGGGTGTAGCTCAGTGGTTAGAGCGCCGGGTTGTGGCCCCGGAGGTCGGGGGTTCAAATCCCCTCACTCACCCCAAAGCGTTTACAAATTCTTGAGCGGACCTGGCTTCCGCACAAGACCAACGGATATCACGCGCCCGTAGCTCAATTGGATAGAGCGTCGGACTTCGGATCCGAAGGTTGTAGGTTCGAGTCCTACCGGGCGTGCCACCTGAAAAAAAAGGGAATATACAATAAATTCAACTAGATAGAGGAAATATATCGGTTTTGTTTTTGCTCCCTTTGCGTCTGTGTTTATCTTGAAATGTCTCGCTAATGGACACAAAAATAGACACTTGATTTCTGCTCATCCATATACAAAATTTCAATTTCAAGGGAAGTTTCTTCCCTATTTTCGACATGATCTATAGTCGTGCATGTGGGCTAGATTGGAAAAGGTTTCTTTTCACAACGAACGAGGTTGAGTATTAGTTTTCTTCCGTTTACTAGTCCAATACATAGGGGTATTGGGCGCTTTGGATTTCAATAAACGGGATTGTTCCGGGCCGTCGAGCGATGACGTGTGCTCAAGGTCATAGGCTTCTAGCGACGCCGATGGAGGTCCTGGAACGCAGGGATTGGCCCCTAACGGAAGCGGAAATCTACCTGTTGCATTCGGCCATGTTCACCGCCCAAGACATCATACGCGACATGGAGAGGACCAGCGAGAAGAGGAGATCGAGCAAATCAGCAGGAATATCCCAGACGTCGCGCCGGAATTGCCGGGCGGCCCCATGAAACTGGAGCATCACCAGCTCCAACCGCCGGACTTCATGGAAGAAAATGCTTGCGCCGACCTCCCCGATCCGGGTGGTTCAGCCGGGTATAGCCACTGGTATCGACAACATATGCACGCCGACGGGCGGATGACCGGATATTGTTGTCGGAAGTATCTTGGTATTTGCCATCGAGTTTGATTCCTATCCCTACCGGAATTTTCTGGTCGGGCTCTAATCTGCTATTTGCCGATCACGAGCTTTTTGGGGGGAGTATCGGGGAGTCGGGGGCAATCCAAGCAAGCGCGTGGGGTGATTTTCTTTACACGAGAAGCGCCAACTGCTCGAAAACGACACCATCACGAACATCTAGTCCATCGAGTACAAACGCTTGCATGATGGAAGAAGAAAAGACAGACGTGAAAAGGGCGTATGGATACAAAGCGACGGGGATTCTCTTCTTTTGGATTTCCATTAACATGGGTGCTCTAACTACATCGCCATAGCGTTGGCGTGTGGCATCAAATCAATAGACATCACGGGTTATCCGTGCCGCGTCAAAATCGAATGTGAGGTTTTAACGGGCCAGGCACGTCAAAACAGTTTGGGACATACTCTCGAAACTAGGAGAGTCTCTTTTTGATCGCCGGTAGTATCATGAAAATCAGCAACAGTGCGGTCGAGATCAGGAACGCCGCGCTGATTGGGCGGGTGATGAATATCATCGGGTCACCGCGCGAGAGCAGCAGTGAGCGTCTCAGGTTTTCCTCCATCATCGGTCCCAGAACTAACGCAAGAATCATAGGTGCCGGCTCTAGCTTGAGTTTTATGAAAACATAGCCCACGAGACCGAAGAAAATAGTCAAGTAAATGTCCAACTCGAGTTTGTTTACGCTGTAAATGCCAATGGCCATGAATACGAGAATCGCCGGAAACATGAATCGATAAGGAACTTTGAGCAATTTTACCCATATGCCAATCAGTGGCAGATTGAGAATTACCAGAATCAAGTTGCCAATCCACATGCTGGCGATTAGGCCCCAAAACAGATCGGGTCGCTCGGTCATGACCTGAGGTCCGGGTGTGATGCCATAGATTGTCAACGCGCCCAGCACCACCGCCATCGTGCCGCTACCCGGAATACCTAGCGTCAGGGTTGGGATGAATGCGCACTGGGCTGCGGCATTGTTTGCCGCCTCTGGCCCTGCCACACCTTGGATAGCGCCTTTCCCAAAAATCGAATCGTCCTTTGCTACTTTTTTTTCGACGGCATAGCTCGAAAACGCGCTGATTGTGGCACCTGCGCCTGGCAATGTACCGAAGAACGCTCCTATTGCGGTACCGCGCATAATGGCGCCCATTGAAACCTTGATGTCGGCCCATGTCGGCATCAAACCATAAATTTTTTTCGACAGCATAACTCGGGTCTCGCTTTCCTTGCTCTTTCCCAGGTTGGACAGAATCTCGGATAAGCCGAACAATCCCATTGCGACCACAGGGAAACTCAACCCTTCAGACAGCGCCGCGGCTCCGAAGGTAAAGCGCCACATTCCCGAGTTGACATCGGTGCCAATGATGCCAAGTAACAGACCTAGAACAATCATCGCGATCGCCTTGAGTATGTTGCCATGAGCCAGCACCGCAGAAAAAATCAACCCCATCACCATCAGGGAAAAAAACTCGGGCGAGCCGAATTCAAGCGCGACTTCGGCGAGCGGCGGTCCGGCTACCGCAATAATCAACGTGCAAACCGTTCCGGCAAAAAACGATCCGACAGCCGCGATTGCTAAAGCCGGCCCTGCCCGGCCCTGCTTCGCCATTTCATAGCCGTCGATACAGGTCACCACCGAAGCTGTTTCACCCGGCAGTTTGATTAGAATCGACGTGGTGGAGCCGCCGTACTGGGTGCCGTAGAAAATTCCGGCTAACATGATCAGCGCACCGACCGGCGGCAGTACAAATGTCGCCGGCAATAGCATCGACATTGCGGCGAGAGGTCCTATGCCAGGCAGCACTCCGACCAAAGTGCCGAGAAATACTCCGACGAAACAGTACCAAAGATTGATTGACGTAATCGCTGTTTGGAATCCGAATGCAAGGCCTGGTAAAACTGTCGCTAAGGATTCCAAGTCATCTCCATCCGAAAAGCTGGAAAGGCAGATTCAGGCCCCATACGAAAACCGCCCAGGACCCTGTGATAAGCACCACACTCATGATCAGTACTTCTCCCCATTTGAATTCTCTTCCCGATGCTGCGGACACGACGATCAGCGCGAACAGTGCCGGTATGAAACCAACGTGATCGATGCTCCATCCAAAAATCGCAAAGGCAACGCTTACCAGTATCATCGGACGATACGCAAAAGGTTCAATGCCTTCGCCCTCGACTTTGACCGACAACGCGGCGATGAGCACGCCCAAAATGGCAAGAATGCAACCTAATACCGTGGGGAAATACCCAGGCCCCATGCGATTCGCCGATCCCATTGGATAGTCACGAGACAGGACGACCGCAAGTATACCTAAACCGATAAACATCAGGCCCGACCAAAAGTTTTCCGGACTTTTAATTCTATATCGCATGTCTTCTTTCTATTTGCTGCTTATCAACCCAGCCTTGCCTAAAGAAAATGCAACGAATCTTTAATCTTTCTCCTTTGATGAAATCTTGTGCTATCATGTAACAAATAATTTCATAAAACCGCGATTGGACACTACAAGCCACGATAGCGATGCTTTGCGTAAGGCTTTCACAAATAGCAAAATCGTGGTCACAGGACTACAATTCTGTAAAGGACTCCCTAGTTTGTCAATTTAACCTCTAAAGGAGGCTAGTCATGACTGATAGGGTAAAGAATATGACAGCTTTGGCAATCGCAATAGTTTTTCTTTTCATCCTGGCAGCCATGTCGCGGGTCGCATCGGCGGCAAACGAAAAATGGCGTCCGAATCGCCCGATTCGACTGGTCGTGGCAGGCTCGCCAGGTGGTGCTTTTAGTATTGTTTCGCGCCTTCTTGCGCCCACGGTCAAAGAAGTACTCGGCCAACCGTTGGTGTTGGATAATCGTGGCGGCAGAGGGGGAACCATCGCCGGCGATATCGTAGTTCGCGCCAAACCCGACGGACATACGATACTAATAACAAATGGTCTCTTGCTCACTGTGCGCCCGCAGTTACACAAGATGCCCTACAAAGTATCGGATCTTGCTCCCATCTCTACTTTGGTCAGAGGACAATACATGCTGGCGCTACACCCTTCCGTCAAGGCGAACAATCTCAAGGAGTTCATCGCACTGGCAAAGAGCAAGCCCGCTGGGCACTTTAACTACGCGGCGACCGGCGTGGGAGCCCCTACGCATCTGGCACCGGAACTGCTCAGTATGCGCGCGGGGATCAAGATGACCAATATCCCATACAAAGGTGGCGCTAAAGCAGCCAAGGCTGCCCTTTCTGGTGAGGTGCATATGGTTTTCGTCAGCCTGGTATCGGCGGTTCCATTTGTGAAGGCTGGACGCCTCAAGGGACTTGCCGTCAGCGGGCCCGCTCGTGCTACGATAGCGCCAAATATCCCGACCGTGGCAGAGTTGGGTTATCCGGGATTCGACGTATCAGCGTGGTTTGGGATGTTCGCTCCCGCGAAGACCCCGAGGGGCGTTTTGGAGTCGCTGGCGGACGCATTTGCGAGAGGGCTTGAAAAGCCTGATGTGAAGAAGGCGCTCATAAAGTTAGGATACGCCATCTACTTCAAAAGGACGAACGATGTCGTGACCCTGATGAGGAACGAGACCAAAATGTGGGGTAAGGCAATCAAGGCCGCGAATATCAAGTCGAAAAAGTAACATCGCTATGGCCTGGCGGTAATAACATATTGTCATCTGTTTTCTCATTAGTGTAATACGCTAAGAGTAATCTAAGGTGGCCTGATGACCGTCAGGCCCATATCGAGCTCGCAGAACTCCGTGCACTCCTTCACGTGACGTATATCCAAGATATACACGTCATCAAAGATGCCTGTGCGTCACCCTTTGATTGAGCGATGCTGTGAAGTGCAATGTAAATAGAGTAATTGTCAGCCAAGGAAGACTAAAGGAACAAGGGAGATGAAAAATGGATTATATCAGCCAGAACGAATTGAAGCAGGTCAGAGAAGAGATAGCCAAGGTTCGAACCCCTGAAACCTTGGTTGAGGGGAAATGGAATATCAGCCCCCTTAACCGGGACCCTAACGTACTGTCCAATTTCGGACCGCCCCGATATCCGGATTCAGTGGTGATTCGTGATAACACCCTGCGAACAATTGAACAAACGCCTGGTGTTTGTCTAAGCGATTCCGAGCGGCAAAGACTGGCAGCCGCACTCGTTGAAGCAGGGCTGAGGTCACTGCACACCGCTCTTTTGTATCAACCAACAAAGAGATTGCAGAGGGGAGACCCCAAGGAACTATTGTCCCTAACCTCCGGTGCCTCCGAGAAAGAAGTTAAATTCATCAAGAGCTTGGATAGCAGCATCGAAGTAATCGTGGGAGGAAGCACTGAAGAAGAAGTAGACGCAGTGGTAGATTCTGGTGCGGATATGGTTCAGATCTTTTTCCCGTGTATGCCGATATTGAATCTTGTGTATGGTATCTACGGACGCCAGATTCAACGTGCTGCGTGGCGTGGCGAGGATTGGCGCAAAACGATACACCCACCATTGACGAATGAGGCGTTGATTGAAAGAATTCAGGAGCTCTCCACCTATGCCAAAAGCAAGGGTCTTAAGGTTCAATTAGCCACGCCTCAACTTTTACACGCATCTCTTGAATACTTCGATAAGCTGTGCAAAGGGGCTTCGGAAGTGGGCATAGAAGAGATTGGACTTGGGGATGGTTCGAGCGCTTTTGGCCATGAGGCCTATGCGTACCTGGTCTCTCGCGCAGTAGAGATGGCCCCGGGAGTACGCATATGCCTATCTCGTCCACACAATGGATTCGGCAACGCTATGGCCAAAGCGATGGCGGGCATTCACGCGGGAGCTGAAGTGCTGGAAGGTTCGGTCAACAGTCTTTGCACTGGCGCGGGACAGATAGACATCACGGAGGCGGTGGCGGCCTTGGAAGTTTTGTATGGCGTGAAAACCGGAGTTAAGATGGAGAGACTTACGTCGCTACGGCGATTGGTGGAGGATATCAGCCAAGTCTTCATGGCGCAAAATAAGCCCGTGACGGGTGAGCATGCCTGGTCCTACACCGAGGAAGCAAACACGGAGGAGGATGAGCTTGGTTTATATCTTCACAAGTGCGTCAACCCCGCCCTCTTCGGAAACGTGGGCAGGTTGGTCGTGGGGCGGTACAGCGGCACATGGACCATGTGGGGAATACTCAATGAGATTGGTGTGAGCGTGGAAAAGGACCTTGTGCCCATTATTCTTGACGAGGTGAAGCACGAGATAGAGATTAGGAAACGAGTTCTTTCTGATGATGAAATAAAGGAAATAGCAGAACGTATAAAATCAATGTCCGGATAGGAAGCGTGTGAGTGGAGAGCGTGGCAACAAGGTCGGAGGCTCCACACGGCAGGAATTTCTCCCACTATCCTGTTTTGCAGATACCCGTGTCTTACCCCTGTGTCTGTTGGCGAAACTCTGACATGCTGTGGATGCGCCAATAGAAAGAATAATTTCTGAATCAAATCGGAACAAAGGTGGGTATCTTGCCGTGGGAGCGGAACAGTTTCAGGGACAATGTGAAAGAAGGGAATTATATACAATCTTACCCAAGAGGGGATGTTATATGGTCAACACTTCGTCTCCAATATGATTGAGCCGCTCATATCCTTCGTGTGTCAATAAATAAGTTTCTCCCCAAAAAGAATTGCTCTTACGATCAGGCGTGAAAATACGCGGGTGGATAATTATCGCGGTTCCCGGAGTTAACACCATCTTATTATCGCCGTTCAAGCGAGCTTCCACTAGATCAACGCCACAGATATGCCCCACTGCAGAACTTAGTTCATAGCCACCCTTATTCACATGGGACTTCATGGCTGAAAAAACATCTGCAACAGTTCTCCCCGGATTCAGGTGCTCCAACCCTTTTTTTATGGCGTTACTGCTTAAGGTATTCAATTTGCTGAGGGCATGGTTAGGATAACCAACATTAACCCTACGCACCAATTGTGTCCAATAACCTCCATAGCGTGGTGTAATTTCAAATTCTACGGTATCTCCGATTTCGATTAGTCGAGGCGACGGAACATGAAGCCCTCCCAACATATTTTTGTCACCAAGAGTAAATTTGCCACTAGTGATTAAGGTGAAACATTCTTCCGCCCCTCGGGCCCTAGCAAAATGTTCGATTTCAGCGACAATTTCTTGTTCACTAACCTTGGGGCGAATCATTTTTGCGACGGCTTCAAAACCGCCATCGGCCAATGCCGCTCCTTTGCGATAAATATCGGCTTCCTCCTCGCTACGTTGGAGGCGAACTTGTAAAATCCGTTCATGGACTTCCTCCCACTCAATCTGGGGAAGTTCTCTCTTGAAATGCATAAACCAGGCTGTTGGCAGCATTTCAAAGCTAACCCCGACTCTTCCTACAACAACCCCGCGATCTTTCAGAAGATTAGCCACATCCGCCGCGAAATAGCTGCTGGCGCGACAATCGTTCACAAAAGACCTCTCAGCCGCAACTCGTCTCTGCGATTCACTACTTTCTATAAACAACACTGGTTCGGAATTGGGGAAGACGACAACAACCTGCCGATAATAAAATACGCGGTAATCAGTTAAATACCGCAAATCTCCATAAAAGCCGGGCCCGATACCCATGTCGCCTACAAGTATTATTGCTTTGAGGTCTTCTGTATTGAGTACCTGACGTACAGCTCTATATCTCGCTTCTTTTTCTGACGCTGAAAACATAATTTTCTTTCTCCTGAATTCCTTACTATCATATGCTTTCTTATCCCAAGAATCGAACGGGCCGAGGGTTTCCATTAAGAGAAAGTCGTGTCCTTGAACTTGTGCATCCTGACAGGAGCATCCAGTTTGTCCCCTAAGAACGACCACCGGGATTATCCCCCTCTTCTCGTCCCTGAGAGGGAAAAGCGGCTCTCGAAAGCGAGGCCGTCGATTTGTTTGGGGGTGCCAGGCGCAGGGTCTGGAGATACGCTCAGATCTTGTGTATGGGCTGAATTGAAGAAGGCGGCGCATCCTGCTGAAATAGGGTTGTCAGAAGCCCGGTCATTCAGCACACAGAAGATGCGCCACCATGAGAGAAGATACGACGATTCCCTTCAGGAATCCAGCCTTACGGGACGAGTTGAGCGAACTGTTGCGCGAAGGCGCGCAACGAATCATCCGCCGGGCCGTGGAAGCGGAGTTGGAGGCTTTTCTGGAAGGGTATGCGACCGATCATGACGCGCAAGGTCGACGCGCGGTAGTCCGCAACGGATACCTGCCGTCGCGGGAGGTGTTAACGGGGGTCGGCCCGGTGCGTGTCCAGGTTCCGCGGACACGGGACAGGTCGGGCGCGGGCCGGTGCTTCCGCTCGGAGCTTTTGCCGCCGTATTTGAAGAAGACGAGGCGTGTGGAGGCGGTGATTCTCTGATGTATCTGTAAGGGATATCGACGAATGACTTAGGTGAGGCGCTGAGAGCGCTGTTCGGCGAATCGGTGAGGGGATTGTCCCCGGCGAGTGTTGCGTGGCTCAAGTGCGGCTGGAAGCGCGAGTACGCGCAGTGGCCGAGCGCGACTGGAGAGGCGAGGTGTTCGTGTATGTGCGCCAGGCTAACTGGCCTGAAAATCATGAGAAACACCACGAAGTCAAAGAAGATACGAGCGTTAGGAGATTGCGGATGTGGTCTGCGGCGCCTTCGTCCGGCACTGTGTGCCCCTTTGATGCACAGATCCTGAAGCATACATCTCGAGACTCTTTATTCCTTGGTGTTATTGTCATCAGCGCACAGCGTGCGTGGAATTGCTCGTCTTCAAGAATTTTTTTTCGACCATTCATCTGGGTTCGTGTATAATCCGGTTTCATCACAATGAGCACTCGGTCCGCTAGATTACATTATCCAATAATGCCTAATGGGAGATAAGGCGATGAAAAAATTGCTGGTTGCAATGACGTTGGTTTTGTTCACAAGTGTGACGGCAGGCGCCGAAACCGTCAAACTGGGCGTCCTTTTCGGTTATACGGGCCCCATCGAATCCTTGACTCCGCCAATGGCTAAAGGCGCTGAATTGGCGATGAAGGAAGTCACCGACAGCGGCGCCTTGCTGGGCGGCGCCAAAGTGGTTTCGGTGCGCGGCGATACCACTTGCACCGATTCCGCTGCCGCCAGGGCGGCGGCCGAGCGTCTGGTCACATCGGATAAGGTCAACGCCATCGTCGGCGGAGATTGCTCGGGCGTTACTATTGCCATATTGCAAAATGTGGCCATGCCCAACGGGGTCGTTATGATCTCCCCCTCGGCGACTTCCCCGGCTCTGTCCACTCTCAAGGACAACGGGCTGTTCTTCCGAACCGCTCCCTCCGACGCCCGGCAGGGGCAGGTCATCAGCGCCGTTTTAAAAGAAAGAGGCGTCAAGTCAGCGGCCTTGACTTATACCAACAACGACTACGGCAAGGGCCTGGCTGACAGCATCAAGACCAACTTCAAGAAGGTCGGCGGCAAGATTACGATTTCCGCCGCGCACGAAGACGGCAAGGCGGATTACACGGCGGAAGTCGGCGCTCTTTCGGCCGCGGGCGGCGACGTCCTGATCGTCGCCGGTTACGTGGACCAGGGCGGCAAAGGCATCATACGGGCGGCCGTCGATACCGGCGCATTCGAAACCTTCTTGCTGCCGGACGGGATGATCGGTGACAGCCTGCCGAAAGCGATCGGCAAGGCGCTCGATGGTTCTTACGGCACAGTGCCCGGTACGGACAGCCCGGGCGCGGCGAAGCTCGTCACCATCGCGAAGAAGGCCGGCTTCAAGGGAGGCAACCCGTTCGTGGCCGAAGCCTACGATGCAGCGGCGCTGCTCCTGCTGGCCATGCAGGCGGCCGGCTCCAGCAAGAGCATGAAGCTCAAGGACAAGGTGATGATGGTCGCAAATGCGCCGGGCGAGAAGATTTACCCCGGTGAGCTGGCCAAGGCGCTCAAGATTCTCGCCAAGGGCGGGGACGTCGATTATGTGGGCGCCTCGGCGGTCGAACTGATAGGTCCCGGTGAGAGTGCGGGCAACTACCGGGAGATACTTGTGAAGGGTGGGAAGATCACCACTGTGCGGTACCGCTAAACAGGATCGGTTGTTCGTGGTCCGTTCCATGGGAGAACGCCCGGGCGATGAGACCGGGCGTTCTTTGTGGATCTCATGATCTCGGTAGTTGATCTCCACATGCACTTTGGCGGCATTCGCGCCGTGGATGGCGTTTCCCTGTCCATCGACGGCGGCCGCATCACTGGGCTCATCGGTCCCAACGGCGCGGGTAAAACCACGCTGTTCAACGTAATCGCCGGGGTCTATCGTCCCACATCGGGTAGCGTCTACCTGGACGGTGAGAACGTCACCGGCCTCCAGCCTCACGAATTATATGCCATGGGCATGTTGCGTACCTTCCAGATAGCACAGGAGTTCACCACCCTGACAGTTCGCGAGAACCTCATGATGGTGCCCTCGGGTCAGTCGGGAGAAAACCTTCTCGGGGCTTGGTTGCTTCCGGAGAAGGTGCGCTCAGAAGAAGAGCGCGTTCGCGCCAAGGCCGAGGAAGTCATCGAGTTTCTTCAAATCACCCAAGTAGCCGACGAACTGGCCGGGAACCTCTCCGGCGGTCAAAAGAAGCTATTGGAACTTGGTCGCACCATGATGGCCGACGCCAAGGTCGTTCTTCTGGATGAGGTGGGCGCCGGTGTGAACCGCACCCTGCTCAAAACGCTGGGAGACGCCATTCTGCGTTTGCAGCGCGAGCGCGGATACACATTCTGCATGATAGAGCACGACATGGATTTCATCTCGCGTCTTTGCGACCCGGTGATCGTTATGGCCGAGGGCGCGATTCTCGCACAGGGCGGCGTCGAGGAGGTGAAGGCCGACGAGCAAGTTATCACGGCCTATCTGGGCGGGCGACGCAAAGACAAGCCGAACCGATGACGATGAATGATTCGGAAGATTATCTCCTCGGTGAGAACATGACCGGCGGCTACGGCGGGCCGGACATTCTGAACGGGTGCACCATCGGCGCCAGAAGCGGAGAAATAACGGTCGTCGTCGGCCCTAACGGCTCGGGCAAATCCACGGCCATGAAGGCGCTCTTCGGCATGCTGGGGATGCGCGAGGGTACTGTTCGCCTGGGCGGGGAGGATATCACTGGGCTGTCGCCGCAGGATCGCGTCGTCCGCGGCATGAGTCTGGTGCCGCAAACCGGCAACGTCTTCACCTCCATGACGGTCGAGGAAAACCTGGAGATGGGGGCCTTCATCCGCGAGGACGACACAGCGGACACGATGGGACGTGTGTTCGACCTCTTCCCGGTACTCAAGGAAAAACGCCGCCAACTCGCCGGTGAGCTTTCCGGCGGCCAGCGCCAGCAGGTGGCGGTGGGCCGCGCGCTCATGACCCGTCCGAAGGTGTTGATGCTCGATGAGCCCACGGCGGGGGTCTCGCCAATCGTGATGACCGAGTTGTTCGAGCAGATCCTCTACATCGCGGGCGACGGCATCGCCATTCTGATGGTGGAGCAGAACGCCCGCCAGGCGCTGAGCATCGCCGACAGGGGCTACGTACTGGTGCAGGGGCGGAACCGATACACCGACACCGGTCCGGCCCTGATGATGAACACCGAAGTCCGCCGGGCGTTCCTGGGCGGCTGAGGCGATGGACGGCATCCTGAACGCGCTGATCCTGCTCTCGAACTTCGTCATTGTTCCCGCCATGGCGTACGGCAGTCAGTTGGCGCTCGGGGCTCTGGCCGTCACCTTGATATACGCCATCTTGCGCTTTTCGGACTTCGCCCAGGGCGACACCATGGCCTTTGGGGCCATGGCGACCATCCTGCTCACATGGGCGCTGCAATACTGGGGCGTTTCGATCGCCCCGCTGCCGACCGCGCTTTTGGCCCTACCGTTCGGCGTCCTCTGCACGATCGCTCTTTGCCTGTTAATCGATCGTTGGGTGTATCGTTTCTATCGCCGGGTGAAAGCAAAGCCCGAGGTGTTGATGATCGTCTCGGTTGGAGTGATGTTCGTCTACAACAGCGTGGTGCGCCTCATCATCGGACCTGGTGACAGGTGGTTCGTTGACGGGGAGCGTTTCATCATCACTGCCCCGACCTTCAAGCGTCTGAGTGGATTTAGCGAAGGCGTCGCTTTCAAGACCACGCAGGGCCTTACCATTCTAATGGCTATCATCGTGGTGGCGGCGCTTTTTTGGTTTCTGAACCGTACGCGCACCGGCAAATCCATGCGCGCTTATTCGGACAACGAAGATCTGGCTCTGCTCTCGGGGATCGATCCGGAACGGGTCGTGCGTACCACCTGGTTCATCGCCGCAACTCTTGCCACCATAGCAGGTGTCATGTATGGCCTGGACAAGAGTTTCAAGCCGTTTACCTATTTCAATCTACTGCTGCCCATCTTCGCCGCCGCCATCGTCGGCGGTCTGGGCAACCCGCTGGGCGCAATCGTAGGCGGTTTCACCATCGCCTTCTCCGAGGTCGCTCTCACCTACGCCTACAGGAAATTTGTCGGCTATCTCGCACCCGGAGACTGGACGCCGGAAGGGCTGGTGCAGTTGTTGTCCACGGATTACAAGTTCGCGGTTTCCTTCGTCATTCTGGTGCTGGTGCTGCTGCTCCGGCCCACAGGTATTTTTGGACGGAGATCTTCATGAGCCCCGTGAGCGGCTGGAGAGAGAACTTGCGCGCCGTATATATGTTCGCCTTCATGTTCGTAGCTCTGGCCGTGGTCGGTGTGTTCCAGAGCTGGTCCCTGGCGCTGGCGATTCTGAACCTCTGTCTGATATCGGCGGTGATGTCTCTGGGCGTCAACATACAGTGGGGCTACGCCGGCCTATTTAATATCGGCATTATGGGATTCGCGGCGCTGGGCGGGGTGACGGCGGTTCTCGTTTCCATCGCGCCGGTTCCGGCGGCCTGGGAAGCGGGCGGTTTCGGCGTCATTGTCGCCCTTGCGATTTCCCTCGCGACGATCCTGGCCGCTGTGTTTGTTGCTAGACGCGCTCCCGCCGGGATACCGCGAAAGGTCCTCCTCGCTTTCATCATTATCGGCGGCTTTTTTCTCGCGCGGGCGTTCTTTTTTCCCGCGGTGGAGGCCATTGAGGCCGTGGACCCGACAATTGCCGGATTTCTGGGAGGTCTCGGGCTCCCCATCCTGCTTTCTTGGGTTGCAGGCGGTCTGCTCGCTGCCGCCGTCGCCTGGGTGATCGGAAAGATCGCCTTAGGGCTCAGGACCGATTATCTGGCAATCGCCACGCTGGGCATTTCGGAGATCATCATCGCCGTCCTGAAAAACGAGGACTGGCTGGCCCGAGGCGTTAAAAACGTAAGTGGGTTGCCTCGTCCCGTACCTTATGAGGTGGATCTTCAGCAGGCTCTCTGGTTCCAGGACTGGGCGGCCCGTCTGGGCGCATCGCCCGTGGAGTTTTCCTCCATTTTCGTCAAGTTATGCTACGCGGTGCTTTTTGCCATCGTTCTTCTCGTGGTTTTGTGGCTTTCCGAGCGAGCGCTCCATTCGCCGTGGGGCCGTATGATGCGCGCCATCAGAGACAACGAAATCGCCGCCTCCGCAATGGGCAAGGACATCACGGGACGCCATCTGCAGGTGTTCGTTCTGGGTTCGGCGGTGGTCGGCGTCGCCGGGGCCATGCTCACCACCCTGGACGGGCAGTTCACGCCTGCCTCCTACCAGCCGCTGCGTTTTACCTTCATTATCTGGGTGATGGTCATCGTCGGCGGGTCAGGGAACAACTGGGGCGCTGTTCTGGGTGGTTTTGTCATCTGGTTCTTCTGGATAGAGGCCGAACCCATTGGTCTTTGGTTGATGGACCTGCTGACCTCGGGTCTCGCGCAAGACAGCCCGTTTCGTCGTCATCTGATGGAAAGCGCGGCTCACATGCGGCTGATGATCATGGGTGTGATCCTGTTGCTGGTTTTGCGCTTCAGCCCCCGTGGCCTGATTCCCGAAAGATAGGCGTACCCGAAAGAAGTGCGCGAGCCGTCGGGCGAGCGGGAACCCCGAATGCGCGGCTTCATGATCTCTTGGAGGAATTTCCATCCAGCGGTGAAAGGCTGAGTTCCCCTCTGGAGCGCTCAAGAGTTGATGAGCCGCACCGGTTTTGTTATGAGGGGACGCTGTGCTAACTTCTGGTTTGACTATCGCCGCTCGGCGATGATTCAAATATCGGGTCGCTAGCTCAACTAGGCAGAGCAACGGACTCTTAATCCGTGGGTTCGGGGTTCGATTCCCCGGCGACCCACCAGTTTTACGCTTTCATAGGAGAATCGGTTCTATATGGAAACCCTTTTGATCATCATATTGGCCGTGGTCGTTATTATTTTCGTCTGGAAGGTGCTGCTCAAGGATCCGTTCGGGATTTACCCCAAGAAGTAATCCTCGCTTTTCGCGCTTCATATCCAGAGCATTCAACCTGCCGTCTCTGTAAGCATTACTGTTTCGTTCGCATTTTCTGGCGGTCGGACGAACCTCACACCTGCTTGGCTCTCAGCACCAGAATGAAAGGGATGACGAATATGAAGCTCCATCCCATGACCCAGTAGATGTCGTTATAAGCGAGCATGGTGGCTTGCTTATCGATGGTTTGCTCGATGAGGCCCATCGCCTTGGTTTGCGCGGTGTGGGGGTCGATCTGCTTGCGGACGAGCATTTCCGTGAGCGTTTCCTTATAGTGAAGAAACGTGGGGTTCGACTCGGTGATGTTCCCCACCATGTTCACGCGATGAAGGGCTGTGCGCCGCTCGAGTAGTATCGCCATCACGGCGAACCCCAGGTTACCGCCCAGACGGCGCGCCAGGTTGTAGAGGCTCGTGGCGGAGTTGATATCGGCCACCGCGGTGGTGCTGAAGGCGACGGTCGTCAGAGTAACGAAGACGAAGGGCATGCCGAACCCCAGAATGACGAGGCGCGACACCATATCCCAATAATCCGTTTGCAACGAGAGCCCCGACATTAGAAACATGGAGGTGACGGCCAGCGCTACGCCTCCGCACATCAATATCCTGTAATCCACAAGGTTGTACAGGTGACCCACGATGGGCATCATGCAGAAGAGCGCGATACCCCTTGGCAGCATGACGAGACCGGTTTCATAGGGGCCGTGATTGAGCAGGTTTTGGAGAAATTGCGGCAGGATGAAGGTGGTCCCGAACATTATGACTCCGAAGATCAGCACCACGATGCACGAAGCGCTCAGGTTCAGGTTTTTGAGAACCCTGAAATCGACGATGGGTTCTTCCGTCCTGAGCTCCCATATGACCAGCGCCGTCAGGGTGATGATGGTTACTATCGTCATCACGATGATGAGGTTGGAGTCGAACCAGTCCTCGTCCTGTCCACGCTCGAGGACGACCTGGAGCGCGGTGAGGCCGACCCCGATCAGGATGATGCCCATCCAGTCCACCTTGTTGATTCCTCGCTTCATGTGGGGCGGGTCGTACACGTAGATGGAAACGAGGGCCAGTCCCACGGCGGCGACGGGCACGTTGATGTAAAAAACCCATGGCCAGCTTAGCGTTTCCGTGATCCACCCGCCCACTACCGGGCCCATCGCGGGCGCAAGAACCACACCCGCCGCGAACATCGCCATCGCCCAGCCTTGCCTGTTCGCTGGATAGGTTTCGCGCAATATCGCCTGCGCGACAGGTATGAGCCCCCCGCCGCCGAGTCCCTGCAGGATGCGGTAAGTGAGCATCTGGGTGAAGGTTTGCGAGGTGCCGACCAGAATCGACGCCAGCGTGAACAAGACGAAGGAGACGAGGAAGTAGCGCTTTCGTCCCAGGAGGGTGCTCCACCAGGCCGACATGGTGATCGTGATGATCTGGGCGATGGTGTAGATGGTCGCCACCCAGGTGATGGTGGACAGATCGACGTTGAACGTACCGCGCATGTGCGGCATCACCACGTTGACGATGCTGGCGTCCATTATCGAGATGAACGCGGCCGACACGACCGCGAGCGTTATCATCGCGCGGTTGAAGGGCGAGGGATAACTTGTCTCGGAGGTGGCTCTCTCCCCGCTTTGTGGAGCGGATGGAGTGGTTTTTCCTCTCAAGGTTTCTGTTTTTGCGGTTTTTTGTTCATCGGATACGCCAGCAGGCGGGGGCCGCGCCGTGTTCTGGTGTCCACGGTCACGTAGGCGGACATGCCGACCAGAAACGGGAAGTCCGAGGGAGGCGTTTCATCCAGCAATATCTTCACGGGAATGCGGCGGGTGACCTTCACCCAGTTCCCTGTGGCGTTCTCGGGCGGCAGGAGAGAGAAGGTCTCACCCGTACCCGAGTACAGGCTCGCGATGTGGCCCTTGAACGTACGGTTCGGATAGGCGTCGAGCACGATTTCCGCGGGCTGGCCCACGTGAATGCCCTCGAGTTTGATTTCCTTGAAATTCGCCCGGATATACGCCTTCTCAAGCTGAACGATGAGCAGCAAGGGACGCCCGGGCTGCACGAAGGTGCCCGGATCGACGGATTTCTCCACGTAGCCGGATACGGGTGCGCGAACTTCGGTGTAGGAGAGGAGAAGCTCCTTCTCCTTGTAGGCGGCCAGGGCTTCTTCGAGTTCAGCTTTCAAGGAATCGGCGTCATGACTCTTCATGCGCCGGGAACGGTCCTCGTTTTTGGCCAGCGCCACTGCGGCCTGCGCCTCTACGATCTGGTTGACGATAGCCGCGACTTTATTTTCCTCCACGTTAAGCGCGGCCCCGGAGGCGTCGTAATTCGCCCTGGCGACGTCATATGAAGCGTTCGCAAGCGCTAGGTTCTCATCCGAAATGATTTTCTGGCCATGCAGACGCAGCTTTCGGTTCAAATCCTCGCGCGCCTGGTTCATCGTCGCCGCATGGGCGCGCGTTTCGTTTTTTCTCTGGATGAGCAGTGCGCGGGCCGAGCGCAGGGTGCGCCTCAAAGTCTCCAGTCGGGCGCTTGCTTCCTGCTGGAGGCCGCTCGCGCGGCCCATCGAGTGGGTGACGGAGACCTTGCTCGCCTCATACTTCGCGCGGGCGACGGCCACGGCGGCCTTGGCTTTCTGGAGAGCCACCTCATGACGCCGCTTGTCGAGGACGACGAGGAGGTCTCCTTTCCGCACCGCCTGGTTGTCCTTGACCAGGAGTTTTTTCACCACGCCCGGAATTTCGACGCTCACGGGCGTCAGCGTACTCTGCACATAGGCGTTGTCCGTCGAGACGTATCGCTCCCAATTTTGCCACCAGAAATATCCCGACTCGGCAGTGAAGAACAGGCCCACGCCGAGGGCCAGGAAAAGGAGGAATTTCCTGACGAAAGAGAGCGTGAAGCGCTTTTTCCGGGGCCGGCGCTTTGTGCCGGACGGCGGTTTTTTCTCCTCCTCGGCAGGTCTGGCGAGGGAGGGATTTTCCCCATCTGGCGGTTTGTCTGTCATCACAGATGTCCATGGCTCAATAACGTGCCGGTTATATAAAACGCGGCGATATGTGAAGGTAACCCGCCTAAATTACAGCAAATAATGCAGTTTTGTCATTGCGGGCAGTCAAAAAATGACATGGTAAGGCACGACCCGGGTTCACGCGTGCGCCCTGGAGCCTCGGTATGCTTATAATCTTCAAGAATCAATGATGGAGAAAACGCGGGGGGAATCCATATGTCCGCTGTAGCGGCGGCCCAAGAAAAAGCGGTGGAAGCGGGTTTGCGCGTGATGGAAAAGGGAGGAGACGCCTGCGATGCGGCGGTGGCCGTCTCCCTGGCCCTGGGCGTGGCGGAGCCTTTCTATTCCGGTCTGGGCGGCGGAGGCGTGGCGCTCATCTGGCGCGAGGGCGAGAAAAGAGCCAGGTTTGTCGATTTCAGCAACGAGTGCCCCCTTGGAATGGAACCCGGTATTTTCGAGTGTGATGAAAACGGAAAACACACAGGCCAAGCGCACAGCCGGGGCCATCGCTCCGTCCTGATTCCAGGGTTGCTGCGCGGGCTCGAAGCGATTCACCGTGAATACGGGCGCAAGCCTTGGGGTGATTTGTTCGAGAGTGCAATCCGCCTGGCGGATGAGGGTTTTCCTGTAGGCTGGTTCTATCGCCGCCAGCAGGAGGAGCCGCGCTTCGGAACGCTTTGTGAGAACTATCCGGAGTTAGCGGGAATCCACTCGGCATCCGGTGCGCCGCTTGCGAAAGGCGCGCTCTTGCGCCAGCCGGATTTGGCGGGAACACTCAGCGAGATATCAGAAAAAGGAGCAGATTCCTTTTATGGAGGCGCGCTAGCGGGAGCCATCGCTGAAGAAGTAAGAAGCGGCGGCGGATGTCTGGGAGCCTGCGATCTCAAAAACTACCGCGTGCGGTGGATGGCGCCGCTCGCCTCGCATTACCGGGACCTGCGTTTCCTCACCGCCCCGCCGCCTTCTTCCGGCCTCATCCTGATTCAGATATTGAATTTCCTCGAAGTCCTGCTTCCCGAATGGGATACAGCGGATGAGCCCGCGCGCGGCCTGGCGCTCGCGCGCGCCATGCGCGCGGCATTTCGAGACAGGTTCTCGGTCTATGGCGACCCTTACCATTTCGAAATGCCGATAGCTCGCCTGTTGAGCAAGGAATACGCCGCTGCCGCGATAGATGAGGAACGAGCCTCCGGTGTTCATGTTCACGACGCGGCGCCGGGTTCCACCACCCACTTCACGGTTGTGGACGTCAAAGGCAACGTGGTCTGCCAGACGCAGACTCTGGGTATGGGGTGGGGCTCGGGCGTCGTGCCGCCGGGTACGGGCGTCATCTTGAACAACCACACGAACTGGATGGACCCCCGCCCGGGACGGGGGAATTCCCTTGGCGCGGGCAAGCGGCCCATGGCGGGTTACGCCCCCACCCTCGTCTTCGAAGGGGAGAAATTGCGCTTATGTGTTGGTAGTCCCGGTTCGTACCGCATCCCCACGGCGGTGGCCCAGGTCATCTTGAATCTTTTTTACCGGAAGCTGAGCCTTCAAGAAGGAGTGGAAGCCCCCCGCATGCACCTGGACGTTGGCCCCCTGCACGCTGAAGATGCGGTGGATGAGGCTGTGCTGGAATTTGCGCGCCAGAGCGGTTTCGAGGTTTCGCTCTATTCGTATCCTCACCACTTCTTCGGTGGTGTCCATGCCGTGGAGGTGAGCGATGGCAGACCACTCAGCGCCTTCGGCGATCCGCGTCGCGCGGGAAGTGCGGGAACGAGGGGATAGGGCATCCTCCGTTCTCGTGGATGCGCGTAGGTAGAAGTGTTCGCTGGCTTAGACTATTGAGGATAAGAGGTCTGTGAGGGAATCGCTACTGAAAATCGAGCGTTTTCGCTTCGCGGCCCAAGGCGATTTGTCCGATGGTTTCGAGGCAGCGGTCGTTGGCGGGCGGCATGACGATGCCGGCCACCGCGTCTCTCAAATGGCGTTCGAGCGGCAGGGAACGGTGAAGCCCGCGTCCGCCGCACAGGCGGATTCCCTGCTCGGCGAGTTCCTTGGCGGCTTCGGTCGCCAGGAATTTCGCCTGGTTGAGGATGAAGGTCAGCTCCATCTTGCCGAGATTTCCTCTGAGCGCGCCCAGCTTTTCTGCCGCGCGGCGGGCGTTCTCGAGAAGCATGGCCATCTCGCCGATCTGCCGCTGCGTGCGGTCCAGTTCGCCCAGAGGAACCCCCATGCCGGATTTCGTTTTCTTCACGTAATCCACGGTGAACTGATAGGCCGCCTCCGCAATGCCGATGTAGACGGCGGTGTATCCCAGAGACCACATGCTCATGTCCTTGCCCAGAATGCTGCCCGGCTCCCCGATAATCTCGTCCGGCTCCACGACGACGTCGTGAAACATGAGGGAATTCGACGCGGTGCCTCGCATGCCGATGGTGTGCCAATCATCCAAGATTTCGATGTTCTCTCGCGCGGAGGGGATCATCACGTTCAGAAGGCCATCTTGCAGGGTTTCCGCGCCGTCGAGGTAGCTCCAGGTGAAGTAATATGTCGCCCCTGTGGAGAGAGAGCAGAAATGCTTCTTGCCGTGAAGACGGTAGAGACCGTTGTCCTCGCGGATGGAGGTGCGCACCGCCAGCTTATCGCGGAAGGAACTGCCCGGTTCGCTCGTAATGGAGGCGAAGATGGCGCCGTTGTTCACCACCTCTGAAAAATAGCGCTCCATTTGCTCTTTCGAGGCGATCTGCCCCAGAAAATCGACAACCGCGCTGTGCATGTTGAACGTAAGCCCAGTGGAGGCGCAGCCTTTCGCGATTTTGGAGAGCACCGTGACGTAGGTGAGCGAATCCGCGCCGATGCCGCCGAATTCCCTGGGCACCATAAGAGAGAGAAGACCGGCGTCGGCCAGTTCCTGATAGTTCTCGGCCGGAAAGCGTGATTCCTCGTCGATCATCTTCGCGCGAGGCGCGAATTTCTCCTGCGCCAGCGATTCGGCGACGTCAACCCATTTTTTCGATTCGGCGCTAAGCGCGCCGGCGGAACTGTTCATCAAAAGTTTCCTTTTTCTGTTGCTATGGCGATTTATTCTCTCTTCAGTCGTATTCCGCGAGCGCAGGCAAGGGCTGTTTTAGGGTGATGGGCTCTGTATCCTCTAGCAGAGGCATGATCTCGCGTCCGAATATCTCTACTTCCTCGACGTGCGGCCAGCCGGAGAGGATGAACGTATGAACGCCCGCGTCCACATATTCCTTGAGCGCTTTGGCGATCATGTCGGGCGTGCCCACCAGCGAGGCGCCCGCGCCCGCCCGAACGGTGTTCACTCCCATCCACAAGGTGTCGGTGATCCAGAGCGATTCGCCCTTCGCCAGTTCGTTGACGCGCGTCTGGCCGGTGCTCTCCGTTCTGGTCTTCATATCGGCCCAGGCCTGTACGTTTGAGATGTCGCTCCCCTCGATGAGCGCCTGCGCGGCTTTTTTTGCCTCCGCCCTGGTCTCCCGGCATAGGATGTGCATCCGAACGCCGAATTGTATCTTATCCTCGCGACCGAACTCCGCGGCGCGCCGCCTCATATCGAGTACGTCCTTGGCGATGGTGTCCACATCCACGGCGTACATCATATGCACGTCCGAGAATTTCGCTCCCACCCGGCGGCCGGGTTCCGAGCTTCCGCCGAGATAGATGGGGGGCCAGGGCTTTGAGACATGGATCGGGAAAAAGGCGGCTTCGCGTATGTCGAAATACTTCCCTTGGTAGGTAATGGGAGCATCGGCGCTCCAGATACGGGTGACGATCTCCAGGAACTCCTCCGTCCTGTCGTAGCGCTCATCGTGCACGAGGTGGTCGCCGTAGCGCATTTGCTCGACATGGCTCGAGCCTGTAACGACGTTGAGCGTCAGTCGCCCGCCGGTGAGCGCGTCGAGCGTGCTCGCCGTCTGGGCGGCGAATACGGGGCTGGTGAGGCCGGGGCGGAACGCAACGCAAAACTTGATTTTCTCCGTGTGCTGAGCCACGCCTGCGGCCACGAGCCAGGCGTCCATGCAGTGGGTACCGGTAGGCACCAGAAGGTTTACGAAACCGGCCCGCTCGGCGGCGCTCGCCACTTGGGAGAGGTACTCGATGGTGGGTTTCCGCTCAGGCACCCTTGTGTTGATTTTGTGGCCGTCTCCCGCCCTGGCCGACGGGAGAAACCAGGCATATTCTGTCCCCATATTCAGAAACCTCTAAAGTGAGAGATGGGGCATAGTATAATCCAAAATGGGCGCGCATGTATTTGCTTCGTCTGATTCTGAAAATACAAACAAGGTGGAAGCGCGTCAATCTCAAGACCGAGGCGGTGAGGATCTGACGGGCATCTGTCAGTCGAGTTGGCGGTATTCTTTATCTTCAATCGTATTCCGCGAGTGCGGGTAAGGGTTGCTCCAGGGTGATGGGCTCCGTATCCTCGAGCAGGGGCATTATCTCGCGTCCGAATATCTCGACTTCCTCGACGTGTGGCCAGCCGGAGAGAATGAACGTGTGAACGCCCACTTCCACGTATTCCTTGAGCGCCTTGGCGATCATGTCCGGAGTTCCCACCAGGCAGGCGCCCGGGCCTGCGCGAACCGTGTTCACGCCCATCCACAAGGTGTCGGTAATCCAGAGCGAATCGCCTTTTGCCAGTTCGTTCACGCGCGTCTGGCCTGCGCTCTCCGATTTGGTCTTCAAGTCGGCCCAGACCTGCACGTTCGAGATGTCGCTCCCCTCGATGAGCGCTTGTGCGGCTTTTCTTGCCTCCTTCTTTGTCTCCCGGCAAAGGACGTGCATCCGGGCGCCGAATTTTATCTGATCTTCGCGGCCGACCACAGCGGCTCGCCGCTTCATGTCGAGCGCGTCCTTGGCGATGGTCTCCACATCCACGGCGTACATCAGGTGCACGTCCGAGAATTTCGCCCCCACCCGGCGGCCGGGCTCCGAGCTTCCACCGAGATAGATTGGCGGCCAGGGTTTGGAGATGTGGATCGGGAAAAAGGCGGCTTCGCGAATGTCGAAATACTTTCCCTTGTAGGTGGTGGGAGCGTCGGCGCTCCAGATTTGTGTGACGATCTCCAGAAACTCCTCGGTCCTGTCGTAGCGCTCATCGTGTTGGAGGTGGTCGCCGTAGCGCATCTGCTCAGTATGGCTAGAGCCGGTGACGACGTTGAGCGTCAAGCGACCGCCGGTGAGAGTATCGAGCGTACTTGCCGTCTGGGCGGCGAATACGGGGCTGGTGAGGCCGGGGCGGAACGCCACGCAGAATTTGATTCTCTCGGTATGCTGCGCCACACCTGCTGCCACGAGCCAGGCGTCCAGGCAGTGGGTGCCGGTGGGCACCAGCAGGTTTACGAAACCGGCCCGCTCGGCGGCGCTCGCTATGCGCGAGAGATACTCGATGGTGGGTTTTCGCTCAGGTATCTTGGTGTTGATCTTTTGGCCGTCACCCGCCCTGGCCGACGGGAGAAACCAGGCGTATTCGGTCCCCATATCCGAAAACCTCTATGGTAGTAGATGTAACCAGTATAGCCCAAATTGGGCGCGCATGTATTGGCTGCGCTTTTTTTGAAATTACAAACAAGGCGAATGCGCGTCAATCTCAATATCGAGGCCGCAAGGTTCAGACGGGCATCTGTCTGTCCAGTTGGCGGTACTGAACCGCCTCCGCCACGTGCTGGGGAGCGACCTCTCTCTCACCGGCCAGATCGCTGATTGTACGGGCAACTTTCAGCACGCGATGATAAGCGCGCGCCGATAGCCCCAGTTTCTCCACCGCTAGCTTGAGCAGGTGTCTTCCCTCGGCGTCGAGCTTGCAGTGTTCGTTGATGAGAGCGGGCCCCATGTGGGCGTTTGCGTAAATACCGGGGTGGTCCTTGAAGCGCGCTTTCTGAATCTTCTGCGCTGCGAGAACGCGGTTTCTGATTATCGCGGAACTCTCGCCCTCTGGGTCTTCGGCCAGTTCTTTCCAGGGTACTCTCGGCACGTTGATGTGGATGTCGATGCGATCGAGAATCGGCCCCGAGATGCGCGAGCGGTACCGGGCCACCTGCTTGGGCGTACAGGTGCATGCGCCGTCCGTCCGCAGGCCGCAAATGCAGGGGTTCATCGCGGCGGTTAGCATAAAGCGAGCCGGAAACGAGAGGCTCGCCTGCGCTCTGCTGATGGTGATCTTCCCGTCTTCGAGCGGACCACGCAGGGATTCGAGCACGTTTTTCCGAAACTCGGGCAGTTCATCAAGGAACAACACGCCGTTGTGCGCGAGCGAGGCCTCGCCGGGCAGCGGGAGCGCGCCTCCGCCCACAAGGCCTGCGTCGCTGATGGTGTGGTGCGGGGCGCGGAAGGGTCGTTCCTGAATCAGGGAATCATGCTTCGTGAGCTTGCCGAGCACGCTCCACACCTGGCTGGTCTCGATGGCCTCATCCAATGAGAGTGGGGGGAGTATCGTGGGGAATCTTTTCGCCAACATACTTTTTCCGCTGCCGGGGGGGCCTATCATCAACAGATTGTGCGAGCCAGCGGCAGCGACCTCGACGGAGCGCTTGGCCTGGTGCTGTCCCCGGATGTCCGAGAAATCGATTCCTTCAGTCTGTTTTGTCTCTATTCCGTTTTTCTGGCAGCACGCCGGAGGAATGTCGATTTCTTCGCGGATGAATCCCACCACCTGGGGAAGCGTGTGTACGGGATAGACCTCGAGTTTGTCGACCACGGCCGCTTCGGGAGCGTTCTCCGCCGGGAGGACGAGGCCGCGCTTGCCCATCTTCTTGGCGAGAACGGCGATGTTGAGCGCTCCCCGGATGGGCCGCAGGGAACCATCCAGCGCCAGTTCACCCAGAAACAGCAGGGAATCCTCCATTTGAGAGCGTGAGTGAAACACGCCGTTCGCGCGCAGTATGGAGAGCGCAATGGGCAAATCGAAGGCGCTGCCCTCCTTGCGGACGTCCGCTGGTGAGAGGCTGACGGTGATGCGCCCCATCGGGTAGATGAAGCCCGTGTTAAAGATGGCGGCCCGAATCCTGTCCTTGCTCTCCTTAACGGCGGCGTCGGGCAGGCCGACAGTGGCGTAATAGGGGAGGCCTGAGGCGAGGTCGACTTCCACTTCGACAGGGTAGGCGTCTACGCCCAGTACGGCTGCTGCTTGGGTTTTGGCAAGCATGGCACATCTCCGGGTTGTGTCGTGGAGTAGCAAAGATAAGACGAAATATATAACGAAAATAAAACGAAATCAACCCCGGATCGGCATAATTTTATGAAATTCTACTTAAATTCCGGACTTCTTTCGGGAGTGTATTCGACGGGCAATGGGAAAAGCGCGGTATTCAGTTCGATAATGGCGCCGGCCATGAAGCGGTGCGGCTTATTTTTTGGAAACTTCGGAGCCGACAGCGATGACCACCCTGGAATGGATGAGTGTGTGGATTTGTTCATCCTTGTAATGAAGAAGATCGCGGAGGATCGCCTCGGTATCGCCCCCGTGAAGGGGAGCGGGTTCTGGGTCCGGGTTTCCGTTTTCCGTGCGGTTCAGGATGGGGTTGCCCACAATTTTTACCGTTCCGACTTCGGGGTATTCATATTCTCTAATGAGACGCCTCGCCTCGACCTGCTCATTGTCGAGTGCTCGATCGAGCGGGTTAACAGGTGCGGAGGGCACCCCCGCCGCCTCGAAGAGTTCAATCCACTCCTCGCCCGAGCGGGTCATGAGAATTTCTTCCATAATGGGCAGAAGGACGTCCCTGTTCTCGGAGCGCAGGTCGTTCGTGCGGAAGCGCGGATCGTCGGCCAGTTCGGCCATTCCCATGACCTCGCACATCTTTTTCCAGAAGCGTTCTTCGCGCGGAGAGAGGACGATGTAGATCGTGGCCGTCGGAAACGCCTGGTAGGGCACCATGTACTCATGCGCGTTTCCGGGCGGCTCGGGTATATCGCCGTTGTTGAGGTACATGGTCGAGATATAGCCGAGCATGGCGAGTTGGACGTCGAACATCGGCACTTCGAGGTGGGCTCCGCTTCTTCCTTTCGCCTTGGCCAGCAAGCCCGCCATACAGGCGATGGCGGTGTAGAGGGCGGTAGAGATATCTGCCGTGGGCGATCCGTTCCTGGCGGGCGGGCGGTTCGGTTCGCCTGTGATGGCCATGTGGCCGCTTACAGCCTGTTCGACGAGATCGAAGGCGGGTTTGTCGCGCCAGGGGCCTTGTTCCCCGTATCCGCTCGAGTCGACGAACACGATATCGGGGTTCCTCCGCTTCATGACGTCGTATCCAAGTCCCAGCCGATCCATCGTGCCGGGCCTGAAGTTCACCATCACGGCGTCTGATTTTTCCACCAGGTCCAAGAACACTTCCTTGCCTTCGGGCTTTTTCAGGTCGATGACGATGCCCTTCTTTCCCCGGTTGAAGGTGAGAAAGATGCTAGAAACGGAGCCGATGCCCGCAATGGCGGGGTTGCGCCCGATGTCACCCTGGGGAGATTCGACCTTGATGACCTCAGCGCCCATATCGGCGAGAATCATGCTGCCGATGGTTCCGGCGATGACCTGTCCGAGATCGAGGATGCGGTAGCCTGCCAGCATTAGAGAAGTCCTTAAATTAAAATCGGGGAGCGGCCGTCGCCGTCGCCTTGATGAGCACGTCGCCGCGTTGGTTCTCGGCGCTCGCCTCGATTTCCACCAACTGTTGCTCTGCCTCTTCATATTGACGCACGACCCTGGCCTTGCAAATCACCATGTCGCCCGGCCATGCCTGCGCGCTGAAGCGTATTTTCAAGTTCTTGAACGAATCCGGCCCCAGCCATTCACTGAGAAGGCGGGCAAGATATCCGCCCTGGAGCATCCCGTGCGCGAAGGGTTTGTCGAACCCAGCCCGGATGGCGTAAATCTCATCGTGGTGGTTGGGGTTGAAATCCCCACTCGCCCCTGCGTAACGCACCAGGTCCGTCCGGGTGATGGGGCCTACCGTCAGTTCACGCTCTGTACCCTCGGCAAGTTCATCCCATTTCGCGTATTTTGTAGCTACCGTCATGTAAAAGCTCCATCAGGCCTCTTTGGGTGGGGCCGCAGTCTCGATGAGGGTTCGCCTCGCCACCTGAACCAGTTCGCCCGCCTCGTCCAAGAATCTGGTTTCGATTACGACGAAGGTCATCATTCCGCCCCGGCGGCCTTCCTTCTCGCGGGTGGAGACGATGGCGTTTTGCCCCTTAAGGTTCATGCCGGCGACCAGGGGCTTATGGTATTCGAATTCCTGCTCTCCATGGAGACGGCGCTTGGGATCGTAGCCGAGATGGGGCATGGGGTCGTTATCGGGATTTTCGTGCCAAAACTGGCGCACGAACGTCGGCGGAGCAAGCAGATCGTCAAAACCCGCCGTTCGTGCGGCCTCCACATCCGTGTGCACCGGGTCGGTCAGCCCCAGGACGAGAGCATATTCCCTGATTTTGCCGCGTTCGACCCGGAACTCGAATTCTGGGAAGGTTCTCTCCAGTACGCTTTTATCCAACGGCATGAATTCGGTCCTTCATCAGTATCACTTCATCTAGTAGGTAGCCTTCAGTTTCGGTTCTTTTGGGGAAATCATCAAGCATCCTCGGCGAAATTCCTACAGCCCCAAGGCCTTGGCGATGATGTTTCTCTGCACCTCGCTCGTGCCCGCGCCGATTGTGGCCAGACGCGCGTCGCGGTAGTGGCGTTCCATCGCGTATTCTCCGCTGTAGCCGTATCCGCCCATTACCTGCACGCCCAGGTCGGCCACTCGCTTGTATGCCTCCCCGGCATAGAGCTTGAGCGTCGCCGCTTCGATCCGCCCCGCCTTTCCCTGCGAGACCAGCCAGGCGAACCGGTAGACCTGCAGCCTCGCCGTATCGACGAGCATGTGCATCTCGGTGAGCATGTGACTGACGGCCTGAAACTTGCCGATGGGGCGGCCGAACTGTTTCCTCTCCTTCGCGTGGTTCAGGGCCAGTTCGAGCGCCGCCGCTGCAGCGCCCGTTCGCGCAGCGGAGAGGCACAGACGCTCGGTGGTGATGTACGCCATCAGGCCTTGCCAGCCGTCCCCCACTTCTCCCAGAACATCGTCTATGCCCGCCTCCACGGCGTCATAATGTGCCACGCAGGTGCCCATCGCCCGGTGTCCGAGCAAATCGAGTTTTGACCAGGTGACGCCCTCGGCGTCGGCGGGGATGATGAAATTCGTAATGCCCTCGTGCTTGGCGCCCGAGTTGTCCGTTCGCGCGGCGACGAGGATATGCGTGGCCGTCGGCATGCCGGAGGTGAAATTTTTCGTGCCCGTGAGACGGAAGCGGTCTTCTTCGCGGTCCGCGCGGGCGATGATGGCCGCGGCATCCGAGCCGGCGTCCGGTTCGGTGAGACTGAACGCGAAATACTTTTCTCCCTGGATGGTGGCGGGAATGAAGTCATTTTTCTGGGCATCTGTTCCGCTTTCGAGCAGAGCGTCCACCCCGTAGCAGACGTTTCTGAAGATCATGGTGGCGAGGTCCAGGTAGTGCATCCCAGCGGTTTCAAGGACGAGGGCCAGATCGAGCGCGTCGCCCCCCATGCCGCCGTATTCCTCTGGCGTGGACACGCCTATCCAGCCGTCATCGGCCATGGCCTTGTACGCCTCGACGGGGGCGTCGCCCTTTTTGTCGCACTCCATTGCGTATTCAGGGGGACAAACTCGTTCCAAAAGCTCATGCAGCGTGCGGCGCATGAGTTCCTGTCGCTCGTTGAAGGCGAAATCCAAACCGGTGAACCTCAATCGTTAAAGGGATTTCCTGATTCCGGGAGGCGATTGAACACCGTCACGCGCTAAAAATCAAGCTGGATGCAGGATCGGCACGATATAATCCTCAATCTAGGACTTCGGGGTTGTGGATGTTTATCGGTTCCCCGTCAGCGAAAGCGTTGATTTGATCAAAAGCGATCCCGAAATATTTCTCGAACGTACCACGCGTGACGTAGCCCAGATGCGGTGTGCAAATCGCGTTTTCCATGCCCAGGAGTGGATGTTCGGCTTCTCGAACCGGCTCTTTTTCATACACGTCCACGGCGGCGTATCCGGGCCTTCCAGCCTTGAGCGCCGCTTCAAGCGCGCCTTCTTCTATCAGCCCCGCGCGGCTGGTGTTCACCAAAAGGGCGCTCGGCTTCATGAGGCTCAAGTCCTTCGCCGTCACGATGCCCCTCGTCTGGGGAATCAGGCGGATGTGAAGGCTTACGATGTCGGACTCCGCGAAGAGCGCCTCCTTGCTGTCCGCCATCGGGATGCCGTCCGTACGGGCGCGATCGGCGGAGCCCTCTCTCCCGTAGGTAATGACGTTCATGCCGAAAGCCTTTCCCACGGCGGCCACCTGGCTGCCGATGTTGCCGTAGGAATACACGCCGAGTGTCTTGCCGAACAGGTCTTCGCCCAGCGTTGTCTGCCAGCCGCCCTCCGCCAGATTCCTGATCTCCTGGGGGATGGAGCGCATGGCGCAGTGGATGAGACCCCAGGTGAGTTCACAAGTCGAGTGCGTGCCTGTGCCACCTGCGGCCACAGCCACCTTGTGGCGCGTGCAGGCTTCCAGGTCGACGTGCCCGCCGAAGCCGGCGCCCGTCTGGCTCACGATTTTGAGATTGGGGAGTCTGGCGAGCAGTGCTTCGGTGATGTGGGTGCGCTCTCTGATCAGGACGATGGCTTCTGCGTTCTGGAACCGCTCAGCAAGTGCATCGATGTCATCAAGCGTATCGTTGTAGACGGCGACGTCATGCCCTGCCATCTTGGAGAAACACTCGAGGCGGCGGATGCAGTCTTGGTAATCATCTGAAATCACGACTTTCATTCAGGAGTCCTTTCTGGCGCATTCATTGGAAACAGGGGAAAGACATCAGTTTTTTGTCTATCATCTGAAGATGTATTATTATCCCCCCGTACGGGAATTTTCCCAAGCCGCGTCGGGATTTCAGGAGAGAGAATGGCGACTGCATCGGAGCGAAAAGTACAATTAACCCGGATGGTCAAGGCGGGCGGGTGAGGTTCGAAGCTGGGTCCGGAGGACCTGCGAGAGGCTTTGAGCCAGTTTGAGCCGTTTTCGGACCCCAACCTGCTCTACGGAACGAACGCCGGGGACGACACGGGCGTGTATCGGCTCAGAGAGGATCTGGCCATCGTCCAGACGGTGGATTTCTTTACGCCCATCGTGGACGACCCTTACGCCTATGGCCAGATAGCTGCGGCCAACGCACTGAGCGATTGCTTCACCATGGGCGCGCAGCCGATTACCGGTTTGAATCTGGTGGGTTTTCCCTGCCATATCGGTCTGGACGTGCTGGGGAGAATCCTGGCAGGAGGTGCGGACAAGATGCGCGAGGCGGGCGGCGTCATCGTAGGCGGTCACAGTGTGGATGACGTGGAGCCCAAATACGGCATCGCCGTAACCGGCACGGTCGACCCTCGAATCATGGTGACGAACCAAGGGGCGAAACCCAGCGATAAGCTCGTTTTGACGAAGAAAATCGGCACCGGAGTTGTTACCAACATCACGAAGCAGGTGAATCCGGTGGTACGAGCTGCGCGCGGCATTTTCGGCAAAAACGGAAAACTCCGTGACGGCGTGTTCGAAGAGGCGGTGGATTCGATGAAGTCGCTGAATAGAAAGGCAAGCGAGTGCATGATGCGCGTGGGCGTGAACGCCTGTACGGACGTGACGGGGTTCGGCCTCCTGGGCCATCTTCACAACGTGATGGAGGCCAGCGGCGCGCGGGCACGCGTCGTTTTCTCCGATGTGCCCCGGTTCGATGACTTGCTTCCCCACGCCATCACGGGTACCGCAGGAGGGGGCGATCGCAACCGCCTGTGGACAAAACCTTTCGTCGACTCGAAACCGGGCGTCGATGAGGAGATGCTCGCCTTGCTCAATGATGCGCAGACCTCCGGCGGACTCATCATCGCAGTGGATGCGGACAAGGCGGGCGCCTTGTTGGACGAACTGCACGGAGCGGGTGTGGCTCCCGCCGCCGTTTTCGGCGAGGTGGTGGAAGGCCCGCCCGGGAGCGTGGAAGTAGAGCCGTAATTCTTGTCTTTCAGTGAGGAGCGTTGTTTATGGAAAAGGCCATGTTCGGAGCAGGTTGTTTCTGGGGAGTGGAGGCGGCGTTCCGCAAGGTGGAAGGGGTGGGATACACCGCTGTGGGGTACTCGGGCGGCGCGAAAGACGAGCCGACCTACCGGGAAGTATGTACGGGCCGTACAGGACATGCGGAGGTCGTATATCTGGAGTTTGAACCCGAAAAGGTTTCCTATCAGGAGCTTTTGGATCTGTTCTGGCGCATTCACGATCCGTGCACGCTGAACCGCCAGGGACCGGATGTGGGCACCCAGTACCGCTCGGCGGTTTATTTCTTCTCGCCCGAGCAGGAGGCCGCTGCGCAGTCCTCGAAACAGGAGCAGGAGGAATCGGGGCGTCATTGGGGACCGATTGTGACCGAGATTACACCGGCGTCGCGGTTCTGGATGGGTGAGGACTACCACCAGCAGTATGCCGAGAAACACGGGATCATCTGCCACTAGCGCATTCAAGCGAAAAAGGCCCCCGGCGGGTTGAAACTACCGGGGGCCTTTTCTTTTTGCTCTTAGCCGTATTGCGCCACTACGCCGGCCAACTCGTCGAGTATCGGTAAGACGACGTCGGCCTTCGCCGATGGCAGGATGAAAATGCTCCTCCCCACTCCGTTACTCTCAAGAGCGCGAAGCTTGTCTACGTCTGGAGGTGCAAAGAAAATGCTGACGGGAATGGGCGCACGCCCCGCCTTGGCGGCCATATCCTGGAGTTCCCGGATTCGCGGCGAGAGGTCCATATCTCCGCGCGGTAGCGGCATCCATTCATCTCCGTAGCGAACCACGCGCTCGAGCGTTCTCGCGCCGTTTCCACCCACGAAAATCGGCGGGTGCGGCTTCTGTATCGGCTTGGGCCAGGACCAGATGCGCTCGAAATCCACGAAGTCTCCATGATAGCTGGCCTCATCCTCCGTCCAGATGGCTTTCATGGCCTCGATGCGCTCGCGCAGGATGATCCAGCGCTTCTCATAGTTCGTTCCGTGGTTTTCCATCTCTTCGCGGTTCCAGCCGCCGCCGATTCCGAAAAGCACGCGGCCGTTCGAGAGGTGATCGAGCGACGCCACCTCGTTGGCGAGGACGATAGGGTCGCGCTCGATGACGAGGCAGATGCCCGTGCCCAGCATGATTTTGTCCGTGGCTGCTGCCGCGGCACCGAGGCCCACGAATAGATCGAGTGAGTGCGAGTATTCAAGCGGGAGTTCCGCGCCGCCGGGCCAGGGGGTTTTTCTGCTCGCCGGAATGTGGGTGTGCTCCGGGAAGAAAATGGACTCGAAACCCCTGTCTTCCGCCTCCTTGGCGACTTCGTGCGGGGCGATGGAATAATCGGTCGGGAAAATCGCGACGCCGAATTTCATGTTGTGTTCTCCTGGTTCGTGGTGATGAGTGATTCGCCGATAATTTCTACCTCATGCCCAGGGGGTTGGGTTTTTGTCCCTCGGGAATGAGGGGGTCGTAGGTGAAGCCTCTCGTTTTTTCTTCGAACTCCTCTCGCACCTGCTTCAGCACGTTCTCATTGCTGATAAGTTCGAGCACGGTGCACGCCATGGTCTTGGCGGATGTCATCATGCCCTTTTCTCCGATTTCCATGCCGTATTGCTGGGTGGCGAGCCATGAATGCCCTGGCGTTCCGGGCGCGTGGCAGGTCGTCATCAGGTTGCCCAGGGGCGTGAGCCAGCTCACGTTGCCGCGCTCGTTGCTCGGGCGGATGTCAGCCGGGTCGAGGGGGGAGACCTCTTCCGACAGCGGTGTCTCGTAGCCCAGTTTCCGGGCGAATTCCTTCGCCTCGTCCGAGTAGGTGTGCGCGCCCACGAATTCGAGGTTTCGCTGCACACAATTGGCGAGGGCGTTGTTGGGAAGATTCTCGTACACGGCGGTGAGGAGGGTTTCCTTCATCGTGGTGCCGGACGCCAGCGCGCCCGCTTTCGCGCAGTTTCTTACGCGTTCGCTCAGCTCGTTGACCATCGCCCGTTTGGGCGCCCGCACGTAGTACCACACGCGCGAATAGGAGGGCACGACGTTGGGAGCCACCCCGCCGTCGGTGATCACGTAGTGAATCTTGACCGGCTCGATAACGTGCTCGCGCATCATGTTGACGCCGTAGTTCATGATTTCCACGCCGTCGAGCGCGCTCCTGCCGTTCCAGGGGTCGCGGGCCGAGTGGGCGGTTTCGCCGTAAAACTCGAAGACGATGGAATCCATCGCGTTCGTGCTGCCGCCACGTGTGAAGCTCTTCTCCCCGGGGTGCCAGGTGACGGCGGCGTCGAGGCCGTCGAACGCGCCGTCGCGCGCCATGTACACCTTGCCCTCCAGGGTCTCCTCCGCCGGGCAGCCGTAGCAGACGACCTGGCCCTTCGTCCCCGATTCGCGCAGCGCGCGCGCCGCCGCAATCGCCGCGTAGGAACTCGCCGTGCCGAAGAGGTTGTGCCCGCAGCCGTGGCCCTGTTTCTCGTGGGAATCCCCGCAGTGGGGGAGCGCGTCGTATTCGCCCAGAATGCCCACGGCGGGGCCGCCCTCGCCCCACTTGGCGATGAAGGCCGTGGGCAGGTCGCCCACGCCGCGCTGCACCTCGAACCCGTTCTGCTCGAGCACGTCCTCGAGCAGTTCGGCGGACTTGAATTCCTCCAGGGCGATTTCCGCGAAGTTCCAGATTTCACGGGCGATTTCACGCGCTTCGCCCGTCTGGGCGTCGAGATAATCGACGGCTTTTTGTCTGAGGTCGTCCATGTCTTCCTCCACATGGTGATGCGGATACTGTTGATCGGATGGGGCGATTATAGCCGAGGCGGGGCGTTTCGTATATGGGGGCATGGGTGCCGCGCGGCCATGTATGCCGCGGGCGCAGATGCGGGCAGTTGCGGGGAAATGCGGGGGAGCCTGAAAACTTTTTTTATCCCTGAATTTCAGTGAACATCACTCAGGTATGATTGATAACCTGTATGATTACAATCAGTTGCGAGGCAGGCGCCTTTCAGGAATTTATCGAAAAACCCCGTGAATTTATCCATATTTACGGGAAATTGGATTATTTTCATTTCAGCGACGTCCTTCCCTTCTTGGGCGCGGCCCATTTCCTTTGGATGGCGGAAGTCGGCCGGCGGGCGGGAGTCGACTCCGGCCGGGGCGGGAGAACCCGCGAAGGAGGCGTGCGCGATTCCCGAATGATGCGCGACCCTCCGCCGCATCCGCGAGAGAGTCGAGGGCGCCCCCTGGGCGAAGCGATTACAGAAGTGTTCGTTCGGTTCCATGCAAACCCCTCGCATCCTTTCGTTTCGCTTCTATCCAAAGTGGGACCGGACTCGACCGATGAGGGAGATCGGACTCGACCGATGAGGGAGAGTTCGACTTCCCCGCGCAGCGCGCACGATAGCGCAGCCCCGGTTTTCAGAGTGTACGGAAAATGCGGGCAATTGCGTGTTTGATTTCGGGAAGGTGTGATTGCTTCCGTAGGGACAGGTCGTGACCTGTCCGAGTCCCCTGCGTCCGCCCGGCCCCCGCGCCTGTCCGATACCCCCGTACATGTCCGGTTCCCCCGCCTGTCCCGCTTCGCGCATCCGATCATGGAATCGATTGCGGGTTCGTTATGGTATACGGGAGATGCGTAAGAACAGATCGCACCTGTTCACTCCCCCCCCCACACCTTATACGCATATTCGATTGCGTATCCCGCGGCAAGAAAGCTATGATGCCGCCGCTTCGCGCATATCCGCACAATCACTGTTTTCCGGAAGCGGTTCAGGGTTTTCTGAAATAGCCCGCCGGATTGTTGAAATTTTACCTTCTAATGATGGAGAAAAAAATGGAAAAAAGAACACTCGGACGCACGGGTCTGGAGGTAACCGTCATCGGCTTCGGCGCCATGACCATCGGCGGCGTGTTCGGCCCGGTGGACGACGGGGAGAGCAACCGCGCCCTGCACGCCGCGATCGATTCGGGCATGAACTTCATCGACACGTCTGACGCCTACGGCGCGGGCCACAGCGAGACCGTCATCGGCAAGTTCCTGAACGAGCGCACGGACCGCGGCGACATCCTCATTTTCACCAAGGGCGGAAACGACATGTCGACGGGCTCACGCAATTTCACGCCCGAGTATATCGGGGGCTGTCTGGAGGGGAGCTTGAAGCGCCTCGGGATGGACGTCATCGACTACTACCAGCTTCACAACCCCACCGTCGACAACATGGCGGCGGAGGACAGCTACGCGCTGCTGGAGAAGGCCAGGGACGACGGCAAGATCAAGCACTGGGGCGTTTCGATAAACACGGTGGAGGAATGCAACCTGGCCGCGGATCAGGACAAGCCCTCCACCATGCAGATGGAATACAACGTCATCAGCCAGGAGGCGGCGCCCGCCTTCGCCCGCGCGAAAGAGGCGGACGTGGGCGTGATTTCCCGCGTTCCCCTGAAGCGGGGTTTTCTCTCGGGCCGCATCGACGAGGCGTTCGAGTTCGCCGAAGGCGACCGGCGAAAGGGCATCCTCTCGCCCGAGAACATCCGCAAGTTCCAGACCCAGCTCGCCCGCACGCGCGAGGTGGCGGCGAATCTCGGCATTTCGGCGGCCCAGGCGGCCATTCGTTTCTGCGTCTCGAACGAGAACGTAAGCTGCGTGATTCCGGGCATCCGGACGCCCGAACAATCCGAGCAGAACGCCGCATGCGGCGAATCCCTGCCCGCCGAAGCCGTCAGGAGGCTCCAGGAGGTCTAGGCGGCGGGGTTGGGGGCTGTTGAGGAAGGCCGTATGAGGGTCCTGTAGTAGTTGGTTTGTAGGGACAGGCCCCTGTGCCTGTCCGAGGCCACCGCGCCTGTCCCTGCGAAGCGCAACCACGGGGATGGACATATCCGATACGGGCGGCCACTGGGGGCCGCCCGTACGGGTTGTTGCGGTTTTGATCGTCATTCCGGCGGAAGCCGGAATCCATTTGTTTTGCTTTTGTTTTTTAATTTCTGATTGATCCCCGCTAATGGCGGGGAGCCCGTAGGGACAGGTCGCGACCTGTCCCTGCAACTGACACCGGAATGACGGCGGTGGTCAATTTCGGGGGAGAGACTTTTCAACAATCGCGTGTCGATTGAGACACTCTAATTTCTTTATTCGCGGAACGACGCCTCTCATTCGAGGGCGCGGCGTTCGCGACAATAAAGGAGACCAAAATGCCTGTGACGAATTGGGACGAACTGCCTGTCAAGGTGCCGTTCCCGGGGGTGGAAGTGGGACTCGTGAGCGGGAAGCACTGCATGATCAGCTACATCCACGCGAAAGGCGGGAATTCCACGCGCAGACACCACCACGAGGCGGAGCAGATTTTCTGCCTCATCAGCGGCTCCGCCCGCGTGCAGTGTGGAGACGACCCGGTGGCGGTGTTGAAGCCGGGCGACGTCTGGTACGTGCCGCCGCACACCGAGCACCAGGCGGACTATCTCGAAGACACGGTGGCCTTCGAGGCCGCAGGCCCCATACGGCTGGACAATTTCGCGGGCTACCTGCACCCGGACACGCATTTCGTCGAACAAAGCGACCTCGCGGCGGACATGGAGCGGGAGCAGGCGGGTTAAGGGGGCGTATAAACCGGGGGCGGGAAACCGGTTTTGTAGTAGTAGGGACAGGCCCCTGTGCCTGTCCGAGGTCCCTGTGTCTGTCCGAGGTCGCTCTTCGCCCGAGATAAACCACCGTCATTCCGGCGAAAGCCGGAATCCATGTGTTTTGCCTTTGGTGTTTCGCTGTAGCCGGCCGGAAACAATTGCGAATTGGGACAGAAATAATTACGAATCGCCTTGGAAAAACGCCGGTTTTCGGGCCATGGATCACTTGTAAATCGAGGCGGATTCCTCAGCAGCCCTCTCCGGGGTCATCGCTCCAATCGCCCTCGCACTTGTAGAGAAAACTCTATTCACAACGGTGTCGGGTTCGCCTCTGCCATGCTCGCCGTCCGCGCCGCCTCCTTGGTCCGCGCGCAAACCATCCCTGAGCGGATAGTCTGAAGGACTTGTTCTTGCTGAGGAGCTGTTCCACCGGTAGAGTGATGCGGACGTTCGAGGCCCCGCGCGGAAAGGAGGGATGATGATGGAACGCAAGCCAAAATCCAGCCACGAGTCGATAAAGGCGGGCGATTTCATTCGTGTCGGCATGCTGGATGAGCTGAAACGCAAGCGCATGAAAGTGGTGAGCGGCCGGCGCCATCCCATCCTTGTGGTGTATGAGCAGGGCTGCCTTCACGCGCTCGACAACCGCTGTCCCCATCTTGGCTTCCCGCTCCAACGGGGGTCGGTGGAGAACGGCATCCTCACCTGCCACTGGCATCACGCCCGCTTCGATCTCGAGAGCGGTTGCACCTTTGATCTGTGGGCCGACGATGTGCCGAGGGCCAAGGTCGAGGTACGAGGCGATGCGGTCTGGGTCGCGGCCGATTGCAGTTATCCTGACGAGGGCGACTATTGGCGCACGCGGCTCGGCGACGCCATGGCGCACGACCTGGATCTGGTGACCGGGAAGGCGGTGCTCGGCCTGCTCGATCAATCCGTTGCGAGCGCCGATATCCTCGCCGATGCCTTCCTGTTCGGCGCGCGGAATCGCGACGACTGGAGTGCCGGTTCTACGATTCTGGCCGCGTTGGCGAACGTGTTGCCGAGCCTCGATGAGGACGACCGCTATCTCGCGCTGTTCAAGGGCATCTCCGAGGTGGCCGGCGACTGTGCTGGCGAGATGCCGCGCCGCGACCGCAAGCCCTTGGCCGATGCCGCGCCGTCGCGGGACACCATGCGGGACTGGCTCCGGCACTGGTCCCTGGTGCGTCACCGTGACGGCGCGGAGCGCACCGTGCTGACCGCGATCGCCGCCGGTGCGACGCCCGCGGAGCTCGCCGATCTCCTGATCACCGCACAGACCGATCGCTACTATGCAGATCGCGGCCACAGCCTCGATTTCATCAACAAGGCGATGGAGTGCCTCGATACCATCGGCTGGCGACACGCCGAGGCTATCCTGCCCACGGTGGTCAAGACCATGGTGACGGCGCGCGGCGAGGAGGAGGCGAACGCCTGGCGCCACCCGCTCGATCTGGTGCCCCTCCTGGAGGCGGCCTTCGCCGAGCTTCCCGAGCTGTTCAGGAAGGGGGGCAAGACGAAGGGCGTCTGGCGGGATCACCGCGCGCTGGCCGGGGCAATCCTCGGCGAGGAGGCCGGGCCCATCATCGCCGCCATCAACGCTGCCATCGCCGCTGGCGCCCGGCCGACGGACCTGTCCCGCGCGCTCGCTTATGCGGCGGCGATCCGCGTGGCGCGCTTCGGCACCTCGAACGAGTTTTCCGACTGGAACGCGGCGCTTCACGCCTTCAC
>LXNJ01000026.1_pt1 | contig 96212 bp, 82 predicted proteins | sample 809081 | NCBI WGS metagenome assembly LXNJ01 (sample SAMN04870510, study PRJNA318959) | sponge metagenome | biome: sponge; feature: marine sponge reef; material: water | host: Petrosia ficiformis | place: Greece: Milos, Mediterranean Sea | collected 2013-05-29 | depth 5-7 m
TGCGGCATCTGGGGTGGAACGAAGCCGCCGACCTTATTGTATCCTCGTTGAGCGCAACCATAGGCGAGAAGCGCGTGACGTACGACTTCGAGCGCCTGATGGAAGGCGCCACCCTCGTCAGGTGCAGCGAGTTCGGTCAGGCCATGATCGACCACATGTGACGGACCCGGCACAATCCGATGGAGAAAGAGATGAGCAAGACAGGCAGGTTTGCGACGGTCGCAGGACTGGTGTCCGCGCTGGCGGTACCGGTCGCGGTCGAGGCCCAGCTTCCCGCGGGCGTCACCGAAGTCGCCAGCGTCGAGGGCATTACGGAGTACCGGCTCGACAACGGACTCCGAGCGCTCCTCTTCCCGGACCAGAGCAAGGAACAGATTACGGTCAACATCACCTATCTCGTCGGCTCGCGGCACGAGGGCTACGGCGAGACGGGCATGGCCCACCTCCTCGAACATCTCGTCTTCAAGGGGACGCCGAACCACCCGGACATCCCCCAGGAACTCACCGAACACGGCGCCTCCCCCAACGGCACGACGTGGTTCGACCGCACGAACTACTTCGAGACCTTTTCCGCCCGGGAAGATGTCAGAGACGAGAACCTCGAGTGGGCTCTCGATCTGGAAGCCGATCGCATGGTGAACTCCTTCATCTCCGCGGAGGATCTCGAATCCGAGATGACGGTCGTCCGGAACGAGTGGGAGGCGGGCGAGAACAGCCCACAGGGCGTGCTCCAGAAGCGGATCCTGTCCGCTGCCTACGATTGGCACAACTACGGGAACTCGACGATCGGCGCACGCGCCGATATCGAGAACGTGCCGATCGACCGGTTGCAGGCGTTCTACCGCAAGTACTACCAGCCGGACAACGCGATCCTCGTCGTCGCGGGAAGGTTCGACACCGACCGCGCGCTGGAACTCATCGCCGAGAAGTTCGGCGCGATTCCTCGACCGGATCGTACGGGGGCCAACCAGCTGTTCGAGACATACACGGCCGAGCCCGCCCAGGACGGCGAGCGGACGGTGACCATGCGGCGCGTCGGAGATGTGCAACTCGCGATGGCGGCCTATCACATGCCGCCCGGTTCGCACGAGCAGTTCGCCGCCGTCGATGTGATGACGCACATCCTCTCCACACGCCCTGCCGGGCGTCTCTATGGAGCGCTCGTCGAATCGGGGCTCGCCGCCAGTACATTCGCCGGCAACTTCCAGCTACGCGAACCCGGGCTGCTATTCGCCGCGACGGAGGTCCGCGAGGGAGACTCGCTCGAGGAAGCGGCCGACGTCATGCTCGCCACGATCCAGGCGCTCGCCGACGAGCCTCCCACCGAAGAGGAGGTCCAAAGGGCGAAGACGGATTATCTCTCGCGGATCGAACTCGCCTTCAACAACCCCCAAGGGATCGCGCTTCAGCTCAGCGAGTGGGCGGCGATGGGAGACTGGCGTCTCTTCTTCCTCCACCGCGACCGGCTTGAGCGCGTGACGCCGGAAGCGGTGCATCGGGTCGCTCAGGCCTACCTCAAGCCCTCCAACCGTACGATCGGTTATTTCCACCCGGCCGAAGAGACGCCCGCCCGCGCCGAGATTCCCGCCGCTCCCGATGTTGCGGCACTCGTCGCTTCCTACACGGGGCGGGAGGCGGTCGCCGAGGGAGAGGCCTTCGATCCGACGATCGAGAATATCGAAGCCCGGAGCGAACGCTTCGAGCTTCCCTCCGGGATGAAGGTGGCCTTGCTCGCCAAGGAGAACCGCGGCGACGCCGTGACCCTCAACCTGGCGCTCCGCTACGGGACCGAAAGCGCACTGACGGGGAAAGCGACGGCGGCCTCGTTCGCCGGCGCCATGTTGATGCGCGGGACCGCGAACCGCACCCGGCAGGAAATTTCCGACGAGCTGGACCGGCTCAAGGCTCAGGGTGGCGTCGGCGGGAGCGTCATGTCCGGCGGAGGGTCGTTCACGACGGTCAGGGAGAACCTCCCGGCCGTCCTGCGGCTTGTGGCGGAAGTGCTCCGGGAACCTGCCTTCGACGCCGATGAATTCGACGTGCTCCGCCAGGAGCGGCTGGCCGCGATCGAAGGACAGATGTCTGAACCCATCGCACTCGCCCAGCAGGCTCTCAACCGTCATTTCGCGGATTACCCGGCCGACCATCCCCGCTACTCGCCGACGTTCGAGGAACAGATCGAGCGGATCGAGGCTGTGACGCTGGACGAAGCCCGCGCCTTCTGGGCAGAGTTCTATGGGGCGCAAGGTGGGACGCTGGCGGTCGTGGGCGACTTCGATCCCGTCGAGATCCGTTCGCTCCTTGAAGATCTGTTCGGTGACTGGGTTGGGACCGCCCAGTATGTGCGGGTGCCGGCGGAGTACCGAGAAGTGGAGCCACTCACGCTCGACATTGAGACCCCCGACAAGACGAATGCCGCCATGTTCGCGCGGCTGGCCGTGAGGATGCGGGACGACAACCCGGACTATCCCGCCCTGGTGCTCGGCAACTACATGCTCGGCGGCGGCATGAATTCGCGGCTGTTCAGCCGCGTCAGGGGCGAGGAGGGTCTCTCGTACGCCGTGGGCTCCGCCTACGCCGCGCCGCCTATCGACGACCAGGCGCAGTTCTTTGCGTTCGCGATCTTCGCGCCGGAAAACGGCGACAAGGTAGTGGCGACGTTCTCGGAGGTGTTGGAGAGCGTCTTGGCCGACGGATTCACCGACGAGGAACTGGAGATCGCCCGCCGGGGGTACCTCGACCAGCAGCAGAGCGCCCGGGCGAACGACGGTCAGATCGCGAACATGCTGTCGAACAGCCTGTTCCTGGACCGTCCGCTCTCGTTCACGAGCGAACAGGAAGCCGCGATCGAGGCGCTGACGGCGGACGAGGTCTTGGCCGCGATGCGGCGGCACATCGACCCGGCGAAGCTGACGATCATCCGGGGTGGCGACTTCGCCAACAAGCTCGTCCCCTAAGCGCGAACCCGCCGAGCGGAGCGGCGGGCGGCCGGATCAGCGGCCGCCCGTCTGCTCCCGCTCCACGTTCAACTGCGCGATGTCCGGGCTCCAGCGCGTGTCGCCCAGCAGGTGCTTCACGAAGTACTCCGCCCGCAGCCAGAACCAGTAGTCGCTCATGTCCCCGTAGCCGTGCCGCTGGCCGGGGAAGACGAAGTAGTCGAAGCGCTTGTTGGCCCGAATCAGCGCCTCCGCCATGCGGTGCGTGCCGGCATGGTGGACGTTGTTGTCGATGTCCCCGGTCGTGAGCAGCAGGTGCCCCTTGAGGTTCGCGGCCAGGTCCGAATTGCGCTCGATCTCGTACTCGAACGTCACGTTCCCGCTGTCGTCGACGACCTCGCGCACCCCGTGGTGCTTCTCGGACCAGTTCTGGTTGTATACATCGTTGTTGTGGTTCCCGGACGATGAGACCGCGACCTTGAAGAAGTCCGGGTAAACGAGCATCGCCGCCGTCGACATGAAGCCGCCCCCGGAGTGCCCGTAGATGCCCACGCGGTCGATGTCGATGAAGTCGTGCCGGTCGACCAGTTGCTCGATCGCGGTCTTCTTGTCCGCCAGCCCGTAGTCGCGGAGGTTCCCGTACCCGTAGTTGTGGTACCACTTCGAGCGCGCCGGGTGGCCGCCCCGGTTCCCCACCGTGATCACGATCATCCCGAACTGGGCCAGCGCCGTCTCGTAGCGCGCGGTCGAGAACGATTTCGCGACGGCCTCCGTCTGCGGCCCCGGGTACACGTAGGCGACGATCGGGTACGTCTTCGACGGGTCGAAGTCGAACGGCTTGTACATGACGCCGTACAGGTCCGTGACCCCATCGTCCGCCTTCACCGTGTAGGGCTCGGGGAATCCATACCCCGCCTCGTGCAGCTTCGAGAAGTCGGCGGTCTCGAGATCCGCGATCCGGCCGCCGTTGGCCGCATGAAGCGCCGCCGCCGGGGTCGTGTTGACGCGCGAATAATTGCTGACGAAGAAGCGGTTCGACTCCCCCATCTCGACCCGGTGGTCGAAGTTGCCCGGGTTCAGCAGCGTCAGTCCGGAACCGTCCAGGTTCACCCGGTACAGGTGCTGGTAGTAGGGATCCTCGCCCTCCTCGCGCGCGTTGGCCTGGAAGTAGACGACGCCGGCCGACTCGTCGACGCCGACCACCTGGCGCACCGACCACGGACCCTCGGTGAGGCGGTTGCGGAGCGTGCCGTCCGGCCCGAACCGGTACAGGTGCGCCCACCCGTCGCGCTCCGACCACCACAGCATGTCGCCCGACTCGAGGAGTTCGAGCCGCTGGAACTCCACGTAGGTGTTGAGCCGCTCCTCGAACAGCACGCGCGCCTCGCCCGTCGCGGCGTCCGCCACCATCACGTCGACGCGGTGCTGGTCGCGGCTCTGCCTCACGAAGTGGAGTTGGTCCGAGTCGGGAGAGAGCCACAGCGAACGGAACGGCTCCTCACTGTCCGGATAGCGGAACTGGCGCGCGGAGGTCGTGAAGAGCCGGTGGTCCTTCCACTCCTCCGGCATCGCGACTTCGACCATCCCGCGTTCCTGGAGGTCGTAGATGAGGAGTTCGGGCTGGCTCACGGTCTCCTCGCCCGGCATGTCGTACTTGTAGGACTCGAGTTCGGGCCGCTTGTTGCCGACCATGTGGATGACCCACAGGTCGCCCGCCTCTCGCCGGTCGCGGCGGATCAGGGAGAAGCGGCGTGAATCGCGGGACCACGAGATCGACACCCGCTTCCGCTCGTCCGCGTTCTCCCTGCGCTCGATGTCCGTGTCCCCGCGTTCGAACACGGCGTAGCTGTAGTGCTCCTCGCCGTCCGTCGTGAGCTGCGTCTCCTCGACCTCGATCCCCTCCTCCGCCTCGTCCGCCTCGTCCCCGCTCTTCCCGCGGCGCGCCTCGAGTAACTGCTGGTAGTCGTCGCCGCTCATCATGTACAGGTTGTGATGGCGGGCGAAGATGACGGTCTGCCCATCGGGTGACACGCTGGCCCACGAGGGGTGGTTGTCCGGAGCCTCCCAGTCCTCGAGTTCGCGCAGCACGCGTGTGTTCACGTCGTACTCGAAGTGGAACACCTTCTTGCGGGCGCGACGTCGCTGCTCCTCTCCCTCTTCCTCCTCCTCGTCCAGCTCCTCCATCTCCGATTCCGTCTCGTCTTCCTCCTCGTCCTGCGAGGACTCGACCTCGAACTGGAGCGTGTTGGCGTCGATGAACCTGATCGAGCGGATCGGGAGGTGCTGGCCATCCCAGGGATCGCGCGTGATGCGGGTCAACTCGGCCGCGATCCGGTCGTTGTCGAAGATCTGGCGCTTCGCCCCCGCCACCGGATCCACGATGTAGTAGAACGAACCGTCCGAACTCTCCCATTCATACCAGAACGATTCGGAGCCCTCGATCCACTGCGGGTCGACCGAGGTCGAGTAGACGAGGTTCTGGATCTTGTACGGCGCGAAGCGCGCCGCGAGGCGGTAGTTCGCCGGGTCTTCGGCAGCCTCCTGCGCGGCGAGCGGCGCCGCGAGCAGGATCACGGCGGCGAACGGAAGGAAACGGCGGAGGCCGGCTCGGTAGGCGGATTTCATGGCAAGACTCGTGGTTGTCGTGTAGAGAACGGGCGACGAGAGAACGCGGGAGAACGTGGAGGAGGTGACAGCGGCCTGTCCAGATGGCGGTGGCGCGAGAGGTTTGGGCGCACCCCGCCGGCAGGGGCCGATCCGGGCGACCGACCCCGAGCCGACAGGGGCTGAGAGGATTCGCCGGCGGCTAGTCGCCGCGTCCGAGCATGATGCCGACCACGGCGCCGGCCGCGCCCCACAGGACTGCGGTGACGACGACATCGACGATGGCCCAGGTGAGCGTCGAGATGTTCATCGTGCCCAGCGTCATGAACCCGAAGGCGACGGCGATGAGCGCGCCGACCATGGCCCCGCCCCGAGCGCCGCCCGCGGCGTCCGTCGCGCCCTTCCAGCCGAGGACCGTGGCGAGCACGCCGCCCGAGGCGAGCTGGCCTACCGCGATCCAGAGGAAATCGGGAGACTCCTTCATGACGCCGGTGGCGGTCCCCATGTTGGCTTCGAGGAATCCCCCGAGCACAAGCTCATACAGTACGTAGCCGCCCACAAAAAGGACGACGGCTCCGGCGACTGATGCGACGAGGCACTTCGTGTTCATGGCGTTACCTCCGCCTGAGGGTGGGTGGCCCCCCCTGACACGTCCCGTCCCCGATCCGGCGCAGGCTTGAGACCCAGCCTGCCGGATTGAGCATAGGAAACGCTAAAGGCAGCCGGCAAGAGAGGTTGAAAGGCGTGCGCGTTCGTCACGCCGTCAGGGGAGCGGCGGTTTCTGGTCCTTCGGGATCGCGGATTTCCAGGGGCGGCCCGCCGTGGACCGGCCGTGCGCCTCCCTGGCCGCGGCGAGCAGGTCCGGGTCGGTGAGGAGGTCCACTCCGGTCATCGCCATGACTCGCGCCGCGACGTCCGCGGCGGCCGCCGCCCACTCGGTCCCGTGCGAGGCGCTCGTGGCCCACGAGTGCCACGGGACGCCCTTCGGAGCCGAGGTCACTTCAAGCTGGACGGTCGGCGTGATCCAGCTCACCTCCGCCACATCGGTGGATCCCCCCTGCGCCGGGGTCGCGCGGGCCGCGAGCGGCTGTACGTCGACGTCGAGTCCCGCCTGCTCGATGTCGAGGCCGGCCTGCATCTCGCGGCCCCAGGCCTGGAAGGCGTCCGGGAATTGCGGCCCCCCGACAGCTTCCAGGTTGGCCTGCATCGCCTCCTGAAGCGGACGGTTCAGCAGCAGCGCATGGACGCCGGTGATGAGCGAGACTTCGTGCTCGGTGCGGGTCGCCTGTGCGGCGGCGGCGGCGATGTCGAGCAGCCACTCGTAGTACTCATCGACGTGCGCGCGCAGCGTGTCCCGCACGTAGTACCACGCCTTCGCGTACTCGGGGACGACGTTCGGCGCCTCCCCGGCGTTCGGCATCACGTAGTGGATGCGGGTGGAGGGCTGCACGTGCTCGCGCATCAGGTTCGCGCCGTAGTTCATCATCTCCACCGCGTCGAGCGCGCTGCGCCCGTTCCACGGATCCGCCGCCGAGTGCGCCGCCTGTCCCCGGAACTCCACCGTGAAGTTGTTCATCGCCTGCGTCGAGGCGTTCGTGACCCGGGTCTCCGTCATGGGGTGCCAGACGAGCGTCGCGTCGACGTCGTCGAAGACCCCCGCGTTGGCCATGTAGACCTTGCCGACGACCGTCTCCTCGGCCGGCGTGCCGAACAGCCGCACTTCACCCGGGATGTCCCGGTCCGCCATGGCGCGCTTGATCGCAATCGCGGCGCCGACCGACCCCGCCCCGAACAGGTTGTGGCCGCAGCCCTGGCCGCTCGTCACGCCGTCCGCCCGGGCCTCCCGATGCGGCACCGGTGCGTTCCCGACGCCCGGCAGCGCGTCGTACTCCGCCAGAACTCCGAGCACGGGACCCCCGCTCCCGTGACGGAAGGTCGCGACGAAAGCGGTGGGCATGCCGGCGACGCCCGTTTCGACCTCGAACCCCTCCGCCTCCAGCAGGCCCGCCAGGTATTCGGCCGAACGGTGCTCGAGGAGGGCGATCTCCGAGTACTCCCACAGCGTCATGGACATGTCCCTGATCTCGTCCGCCAGGTCGTCGAGCGCTTCCAGCGCCGCCATCTTCCCGGGCGACACGTCCCGCATGAGGGTCGTCGGAACCTGCGACGTCAGGGGAGCGGCGATGAGAAAAAGAACAAACGCCGCCACCCCTGCCGTGAACGACGTCTGCCTCGGGAGGGAGATCCTGAGCATTTCGATGTCCTTGTGCCTTGGGGTCACCGGGCGGCCGGGATGGAACCGCGGCACGGGACCACCCGCGATCCCGGATCCCGACTAGAACCGGTCCAGCCGGGGGTTGACCACGTTGGAGTAGATCGACCCGAAGGTGTAGGAGAAGCCCACCGACACGCCATACTCGAATCCGCTCTGCAGGACGCGCTGCCGGAGCAGCACCTCTTCCGTCGTGGCGTCGCCGGCGGGCACGTTGAGCTGGTCGCGGATGCGCGAGTAGTTCGCGTTCAGCCGGAGCGACAGGCCCCGGAAGATCCGGAAATCGGCCCCCGCGAAGGCCGTGAAGCGGTTCTTCGAGGGGTCGTGGAGAAACTGGGAGAAGGTCAGGAACCCGTACGACTCCCCCCAAGGCTGTCGGACGCTGAGGCGGACGCTGAACCGGTGGTGGGGGAGGGTCTCCTCATCCTTGAGGAAGACGGTCTGTTCGATGTAGTCGTGGTACCGGAGACCGACCGTGTAGAGGAAGTTGAACTGCCTGCGGGTCGACTCGGAGTAGGGAAAGATGTTGTACTCCAGCGCCGGCCCCACCTGGAGCTGCAGCTCTTCGTTGGCGAAGCTGGAGTGCCCCAGTTCGTACGCGGCGCCCGCCGACCAGTGATCCGAAAGGCTCCATACGCTGAGTCCCTCGGCATCGTAGCTCTCGCGGAGGCTCGTCACGGATGTCGTGTCGGAGGTCTCGAAGAGTCGCCGGTTGTAGCTCCCGCCGATGGAGAACTCGAGCTTCAGCGCATCCGTGACGCGGTCGGCGGAGAACCCGGTCTCGAATTCGTACTCTTCAGTGCGCTCGTCCACTTCGAGGTCGGCTTCCGCGCGCAGCCGGAAGGTCCAGAAGTTCCAGGGGTCGTCCTCCGGCCTGGCGGCGATCTCGCCGTGTTCGGCTCCGTCGTAGTGGATATCGATGCTGGGCGCCTGACCGGTGCGCGCGATGTAGCGCAACAGCCCCAGTTCGAGCGTGTGCGCCACCTCGGTCAGCCGCTGTTCCACCGCGAGATTCGCGCGGGTCACGACTTCGAGGCGGTCCGTGATCTCGATGAACTCCTCGCGTCCGATGAAATCGAGCGTGAAGCGCTGCCCTCCGCTGCCCGTGCCCTCCGAGGACATCAGCACGTGGACCTGCGCGTCCTCGCGGTCGCGCGTGTAGTTCACGTACGGGATCTCGCGCCGGTAGAAGTCGAAGTCGCACATCCCGCGGCCGCCCTCGCAGTCGAAGAAGACGCGAAGCGCGCCGTTGCCGTTGGCGGCGGGCGGCTCCTCCTGGGCTTCGAGGGGGACGGCGGCCAGGCAAGCCGCGGCGAGGAGGCCGGCCGCGACCGCAACCGCGCGCGTCCCGGGTGGGGCGGGGGTCGATGACGTTCCCGCGGGAACGCGGAGTGGCCGCGGCGTCACGTTCGGAGAGGTGTTCAATTGAGGATTCCCTGGCAGACGGCTTAGAAAAACTGGTCGATGAGGATCGGGTTGCCGTCGGGATCCTCGACGACGATGTGTGCGGGCCCGGCATCGCCCGCTTCCTCCGTCCCGTGCGTGATCTCCACGCCACGTTCCCGCAGCGTCCGTTCGAGTTCCCGGACATCCGTCCACGACTCCATCGGCTTGCCCTCGAGCGTGAGCCCCGGGTTGAAGGTGAGGATGTTCTCCTCGAACATCCCGTGGAAGAGGCCGACCACGGTCTCTCCGTTCATCATGATGAGATAGTTTGCTTCGGCGTCACCGCCCGTCTGCACGAAACCGAGCTTCTCATAGAACGCCTTCGAGGCGGCGAGGTCCTTCACCGTGAGACTGATCGAGAACAGGCCGAGATCCAAGGGATCGCTCCGGGTTGAGGGCGCTAGGGCGACGGTCGCCCGGAAACTGATGTCCGGGGCCCGCGCGGCCAACGGCGCGCGCCGAGACCCGCCGGCTCTCCGCTGCCGACCATGCGCCCAGTGGGGCCGCAATGGGGCCGCAATGAGGCCGCAATGAGGCCGCAATGAGCGCGCTCCGCCTTTCTCTCCGCTCACCGCAGCTGCGGCGCCGGGCCGTGGAAGGGATCCTCGATCCATCCGCGGCGGCGGCGGCCCAGGACGTGATCCGGGGCTGGCACGGGTACGACGCGACGCCGATGGTAACACTCCCGGAGTTCGCCGCGTTGCTGGGAGTGGAATCGGTGTGGATAAAGGATGAATCGCCGCGCTTCGGGCTCGGCTCTTTCAAGGCGCTCGGCGGGGCGTTCGCCGTCCTGCGTGCGCTGCAGGACGAGATCGAGCGCCGGAGCGGTCTCCGGCCGACGGCGGCGGAACTGCGGGCCGGGCATCCGCTGGCGGTGGACATTACGGTCACGACCGCCTCGGCGGGGAACCACGGCCGGTCCGTGGCGTGGGGTAGCGCCGAGTTCGGCTGCCGCTGCGTGATCTTCCTGCCGCAAGACACGATTCCGGCGCGCGCCCGCGCGATCGAGGAACACGGAGCGAAGGTGGTCCGCGTGCCGGGCGAGTACGATGGCGTGGTCGGACACACCGACCGGGAGGCCGCGCGGAATGGCTGGATCGTCGTCTCCGATACCGCGTACAAAGGCTACGAGGAGACGCCCCGCCGCATCATGGCGGGCTACACGCTCCTCGCCGCGGAGATGCTGGACGACCTCGCCGATGCCGGCGCGCCGCCGCTCACGCACCTCTTCGTGCAGGCGGGCGTCGGCGGCCTCGCGACCGGGGTGTGCGGCCATTTCGCGCAGGCGTGCGGCGAGGGGCGACCGCGCTTTATCGCCGTCGAGCCGTGGCGGGCCGACTGCTTCGGCCGCAGCCTGCGACGCGGCCGGGCGAGCATCGCGGAACCGCCCTTCCACACCGCGATGGGCGGTCTCGCCGCCGGCGTCGCGTCGACGATCGCCTGGGATTACCTGGCGCCCCTGCTCGACGCGGCGGTCGCGCTTCCCGAGCCGGCATGGACCGCCGCCGCCGAGGCGCTCGAGTCCGGTCGGCTGGGCGCCCGCATCATCGCGGGCCCGTCCGGCGCCGCCGGCGTAGGGACGCTCCTCGCCCTGGCCCGCCTCCCCGGCCTCCGCCGGCTCCTCGGCCTCGATCGATCCGCCCGCGTCGGCGCGATCGTGACCGAGCAGCGCTTCGACTGACCCCCGGCCGCTGCCAGGGGCGCGGGCCGCGGGCCGCGCACCGCTTGCCGCGGCCTCTCTCCTCCCTATAGTCGATCACGCCGATCATCACGCCGATCATCACGCCGATCATCGCGTCGCACGCGCGAGCCGGCCACGGCACGTTTGACTCCCGCAACCCGGCCAGGAGCCCCATGTCCGATTTCGCTGCCCATATCGACCGCGAGCTACCGCGGTTCCACGAAGAACTGGAAGCCTTTCTCCGCATTCCCAGCGTCAGCACCGATCCCGGGCATGCGGGCGACGTCCGCGCCTGCGCGAACTGGGTCGCGGAGCACGTCCTCGCGGCGGGGCTGCACGAGGCCGAGGTCATCGACACCGAGGGACATCCCATCGTCGTCGGCGAACGGATCCACTCCGAAGAGGCCCCCACGGTGCTCGTGTACGGGCACTACGATGTGCAGCCCTCGGAGCCCGACGAGTTGTGGACGAGCCCGCCGTTCGACCCGGAAGTTCGCGATGGCCGCCTGTATGCGCGCGGATCGATCGACGACAAGGGGCAGGTCCACATGCACATCAAGGCGCTCGAAACGCGCCTCGCGTCCGGGGCGGACGTCCCCGTCAATCTGAAGCTCGTGATCGAGGGCGAGGAGGAGGTGGGGAGCCGCCACCTCGCGGCGTTCCTCCACGAGCACGCCGAGCGGCTCGCCTGCGATGCGATCCTCGTCAGCGACACCGGGATGTTCTCCCCGGAGTTGCCGTGCATCACGACGGGGCTGCGGGGCATCGTCTACACCGAGATCAACGTCCACGGCCCCCGGTCGGACCTGCACTCCGGCACCTACGGCGGGGCGGTCGTGAACCCCGCCAACGCCCTGGCCGCCATCCTCGCCGGCCTCCGGGACGAACATGGCCGGGCCACCGTGCCGGGATACTACGATGCGGTCCGGCCCATCAGCGCCCGCGAACGGGCGGATCTCGAGCGCCTTCCCATGGATGAAGAGACGCTCCGGATGGGCGTCGGAGCGCCGGCGCTCGGCGGGGAAACCGGCTTCTCGGCGCTGGAGCGGCTGTGGTATCGCCCGACGCTCGACGTGAACGGACTCCTCAGCGGCTTCACCGGCGAAGGTTCGAAGACCGTCCTCCCCTCGCATGCGATGGCGAAGGTGTCGATGCGGCTGGTTCCCGATCAGGACCCGGCGCAGGTGATCGAAGCCTTCGAAGCCCGCGTGCGCGAACTCGCGCCGGACGGCGTGACCATCGAGATCAAGCGCTCGCACGGCGGCGCGCCATGGGTGGCCGACACCGAACATCCCATCTTCGACGCCGCCTCCGCCGCGCTCGAATCGGGGTTCGGCACCCCGCCCGCGTACATCCGCGAGGGCGGCTCGATCCCCATCGTGCAGGAATTCGAGGAGACCTTCGGCGCTCCCGCGCTCCTCATCGGATTCGCGCTCCCCGGATGCAACATGCATGCGCCGGACGAGTGGATCGATCTCGGGGTGTACCGAAAGGGGATCGCGGCCCTCGCCGACCTCTACGGCCGCCTCGGCGCCCACCTGGCCTGAACCGCCTCAGCCACCCTCCGGGCTGAGCCGCCGCGAGTTCAGGCCACGGGTACGACGTCGAGTTCCGTCGTGATCTCTATGCAACCGGAAAGCGTTCGGTAGACCGGACACTTCGGCGGATGGGCTTCGAACGCGCGCCGGATCGCATCGGCGTGCGCCTCATCCGCCTGGAGACGATATCGGGTCCGGATCCGCCGGATCACGAGCACGCCCTCGTCCGTCTCGATCTCGCCCTCCACGTTCGCCACCAACCGTCCCTCGTCCGCCTTGACGCCACGCGCTTCCAGCGCGCCCCCGAAGGTTCCGGCCAGTCAGCCGCCGGTCGCGGCAATGACGTAGTCGAGCGTGGTGGCGATGTCGCGCTGGCCGCTGACTCCGTAGTACGCGGCGATCGCGGAGTGGACGCCGAACTCGACCGGCGCGTCCGTGGCGGGGATTTCCGCCGTGCGGTATGGTCCCTTCTGTCGCACGATCTTCACGTGCGAGCGGTATACGACGTCACTCATTGGCTGGTTCTCTCCGTGATGATGTCGAGGAAGTTCATGACGACCCGGTGGGTGAGCCCCCAAATGGCGTCGCCCTCGTACAAGATGGAGGGCCACACGTGTTCGCGGCCACCATCCGGGTAACGGACCTCGGAGCGCAGAGCGGGGTCGCGCAGCGCGCGGAGCGACGCCCAGATGTGATATTGCACCTCCGCGTTCGTCGAGACCCGGATGTTCTCCTGGTGCCAGGCGACGAAAGGAGAGATGAGGATCGAAGGGATCCGGCGCGTCACCGGGTGCAGGTCGTCGAGCCGGCCGAGGTACCCGCTGCGCGGAAGGTCGAGCCCCACTTCCTCCCGCAACTCGCGGCGCGCCGTCTCCAGGAGATCCGCATCCGCCGCGTCCCGGTGTCCGCCGGGGAGCGCCATGTGGCCGGACCACGGGTCGCCGGGGACCTCCGCCCGCCGGACGAACAGCACCTCGAGGTCATGGTCCCGCGGACGGACCACGAGCGTCACGGCGGCGTGGCGCTCCGCCGCGCCGGGGTCGACGACCGCGTGACCCGCCGCCGCCAGCCGACGGGCGACCCCCGCCGCGCTCCAGCCTTCGCTCGCCGACCCTTCGCTCACCGACCTTTCTCCGCCTCGTCGAGGAGGCGCAGGTAGCTCTCCAGCCGCCGCCGCTCGATCTTCCCATCCTCCACGGCCGTCCGAACCGCGCAATCCGGCTCCACCCGATGGCGACAGTCCGCGAACCGGCAGCGCTCGCCCGTCGCGGCGATCTCGACGAAGCCGTCGGCGAGTTCCGCGGGATCCAGCCCCCACAGCGCGAGGTACTGCAGGCCGGGCGTGTCGGCTACGTAGCCGCCCGCCGGGTATCGATAGAGCGCCGATGCCACCGTCGTGTGCCGCCCGCGCCCCCGCCGTTCGCTGATCTCGCCCACGCGCAGGTCGAGTTCCGGCACGAGCGCGTTCAACAGGCTCGACTTCCCCACCCCCGACTGGCCGCTGAGCACCGTGATCCGTCCCGCGAGGCGTCCGGCGAGCGCCTTCAGCCCCGCCCCCGATTCCACGCTCGTCCGCAGCGTTTCCACGCCGAGCGCCGCGTACTGTTCGAGGCCGCCTCCGGTTGCGGATTCCCCGAGGGCAGCGCCGGGGCTCGCCAAGTTCGATGCATGCTCCGCCGGCCCCGTCAGGTCCGCCAGATCCGTCTTGTTCACGACGAGGAAGGCGTCGATGCCGCTCAGCGCCGCAAGCGCGAGCAGGCGGTCCACCATGAGGAAATCGGGATCGGGCGCCGTTACCGAAACGACGACCGCGACCTGGTCCACGTTCGCGACGATCACCTGCTCGCGCCGCTTGGAGACACCGTGCCGGGACAGCGCGCCGCCTCGCGCACGGAGCCGAACGATCCGCATCTCGTCGCCGACGCGCTCCAGTTCGACGAGGTCGCCGACCGAGACGATGCGCGAGTCCGTCCGTTTCAGGCGCCCGCGCAGCGACGCCTGGACCACAGTCGTCGCATCGTCCACGTGATAGACCCCACCCGCGATCCGCAGCACGCGGCCGACGGTAGCGGAGGGTCCACCGGAGCTCACGCTGGGTTGCAGCTTCCGCCCGGAGTCGAGGCGTTCACCCGGAGCCGCTGTCCGCGTCCGTCGCGTCGCCCAGTTCCTCGAGACAGTTCCACGCCAGCAGCGCGCACTTTATGCGGACCGGAAACTTCGAGACCCCCGCCAGCGTGCGCAGATCGCCGAGGTCGTCGTCCGACAGCATCGCTCCGTCTCCGTGCAGGAGGTGCGTGAACTTCCCGGAGAGTTCCAGCGCCTGCTCGAGCGACTTCCCCAGCACGCGCCCCGTGAGCATCGACGCCGACGCCTGGCTGATCGAGCATCCGCGGCCCAGGAAGCGCACCTCCGCGATGCTCCCCCCTTCCACGCGCAACATGAGTTCGATCACGTCGCCGCAAAGGGGGTTGTTCATTGTGATCACATGCGTGGCTTCGTCCAGGTGCCCCTTGTTACGGGGTTTCCGGTAGTGATCGAGGATGACTTCCTGGTACAGCTGGTTGAGCGACGTAGGGATCTCCCGGTCGATGGTCCCGGGCGTCCTCGAACGGGGTTCGATCATGGGTTCAGGCGATGCCGCCGAAGACTTCGGCGGCCAGGGCGAGGCCATCGCACAGCGCGTCGATCTCCTGCGGCGAATTGTAGAAGTAGAAGCTCGCCCGGGCGGTGGCGCTGATCCCGAAGTGGTCCATCAGCGGCTGGTTGCAATGGTGTCCGGCCCGGATCGCGATTCCCCGCTGGTCGAGGATCGTGGAGAGGTCGTGCGGATGTACGTCGCCGTACGTGAAGGAGAAGACCGCGGTTCGCTCGTCGCGCGGGCCGTACAGGCGAAGTCCCTCGATCCCGTCGAGTCGCTCGAGAGCGGCGCGCTTCAAGGCGTCTTCATGCGAAGCGATCGCATCCGACCCGAGGTCCGCGAGGAAACGGGCGGCTTCGCCGAAGCCCACGACGCCCGAAATGTTGGGCGTTCCGGCCTCGAACTTGTGCGGAACCTTCGCCCAGGACGATCCCTCGAGCTTCACCTCCGAGATCATCTCGCCCCCGCCTTGGTACGGAGGCATCTCCTCCAGGAGTTCGCGTCTGGCCCACAGCGCCCCGACGCCGGTGGGACCGCACATCTTGTGGCTGCTGAACGCGTAGAAGTCGCACCCGAGCTTCGCCACATCGGTGAGCATGTGGGGCGCGGCCTGCGCGCCGTCGATGAGCGTCAACGCGCCGGCGGCGTGCGCCCGGTCCACGATCTCCCGGACCGGATTGACGGTCCCCAGGCTGTTGGAGACGTGCGTACAGGCGACGAGCCGGGGTCGCGTTGCGAGGAGCCGGTCGAGATCGTCCAGGTCGAGCGTGCCCTCGGGCGTGACGTCGACGAAGCGGAGATCGCACCCCGTGCGGCCTGCGAGCAGTTGCCACGGCACGAGGTTCGAGTGGTGCTCCATCTTCGTGAGCACGATCTCGTCGCCCGCTCCGATGAACGCGTCCCCCCAACTCGACGCGACGAGGTTCACGGCCTCCGTCGTGCCGCGCGTGAAGACGATCTCCGCCGGGTCCCCCGTACCCGCATGCGCCGCCACCGCGCGGCGCGCGCCCTCGTAGGCCTCCGTCGCCTCCGCGCTGAGTTGATGCACGCCGCGGTGCACATTGGCGTGCTCCTCGCGCAGGTAGCGCTCGACCCGGTTCAACACGCGGAGCGGCTGCTGTGAACTCGCCGCGTTGTCCAGGTAGGCCAGGGGGTGGCCGTTGACGTCCCGCGAAAGAATGGGAAACTGTGCCCGGATCGCCGCGAGATCCCAGCCGCCATCCTCCGAAGCCTCACCCGAATCGCCGCGGTCGGCGGCCGCGGAGGGACTCCCGGTCGCAAGCATGCCCGTCGCGTGCCTCGTGTCCGTCAACGCCGCCGTCTCCGCCGTCTTCGCCATCGGGGCCCCGGTCCTCGGCTGGGTTCCGCTCAGCCGAGGTCGACCTGAATGTCGTCCCCGTCGATCCGCACATCGAAGCGCCGGACCGGCATGACCGCCGGGAGCGCCCTCGGCGCGCCGGTCGCAAGGTCGAAGCGCGCCCCGTGGAGGAGGCAGGTGATCTCGCCCGCCTCGACTTCGCCGTCCGAGAGCGGGAACTCCTCGTGGGAGCAGCAGTCCTCGAGCGCGTAGACCTCGCCCCCGCTCCGGATGAGGGCGATCGCCAGGTCCTCCGCCATCACGCCGCACGTTCCGTTCTCCGGCACGTCGTCCACCCTGGCCACCGTGACGAATCGGCTCATAGCCCGATCTTCTCCTCGATCGCTTCGCGCACGCGCGCTCGCACCCCCTCCATCGGAAGGCGCCCCAGCACCTCGTCGAAGAACCCGAACACGAGCAGGCGCTCGGCCTGACGCCGCGTGAGGCCGCGGCTCATCAGGTAGAAGAGTTGCCCGTCCTCCACCTGTCCGATCGTCGCCCCGTGCGAGCAGCGGACATCGTCGGCCTCGATCTCCAGGTTGGGAAGCGCGGAGGCATGAGAGCGCTCGCTCAGCAGCAGGTTGCGGTTCGTCTGGTAGGCGTCCGTGAGCTGGGCGCCCTTGTCGACCCGGATCAGTCCGCGAAAGACGCTCGAACCCGCGTCCGTCAGGGCCCCCTTGAACAGCAGGTCGCTGTGCGCGTGCGGCGCCGCGTGATGCTGCAGCGTGTGGTGGTCGAAGTGCTGGTCGGAGTCGCCGAACCAGAGGGCGAGCATCTCGCTGTCGCTCCCGGGGCCGTCGAGACGGCTCGTGACGTCCGCCCGCGACAGGTCGCCGCCCAGCGCCACATTGAAGGTCACGACCCGCGAGTCGCGGCCCGCGACGACGTGCTGCGTCGAGAACCGCTTCACGCCCCGGCCGAAGCGCTGGAGCGCGACGTAATCGATGCCCGCGCCCCCCTCCCCCGTGATCGTCGCTCCGTGAAGCGAAACCGTCTCCGCATCGAGGTCGTCGGAGAAGAACTCGTCGATGACCGCGGCCCGGGCGCCCGACTCCCCGTACACGAACGAATGAGCCGAGGAGAGCGTCCCCGCCCGTTCGACGATGTGGAACGCGTGGATCGGCGCCGGCATCTCCACCCCGCGCGGCACGTAGAGGAAGTAGCCTCCACCCAGGAGAGCGAGGTGCAGCGCCCAGAGCTTCTCCTCCGCGGGGCCCGGTTGCGCCTCGAGCAGCGCGCGCCTCAGCACCTCCGGATGCCGGTCCGCCGCGTCCCGGATCGAAGACAGGACCACGCCGCTCCGCGCCACTTCGGGTTCGAGTTCGAGGTGCGCGACCCGCCCCTCCCGCAGCACGACGACGCCCGCGCGTTCCCCGGAGCGTCCGAGCACCTCGCGCACGTCCGCCGACAGCGCTTCCGCCGTTGCGGGGGCCGGGACCACCGGCGTGAGCGCTTCGAAGCCGATCTTCGTGAGGTCCGTGTACCGCCATTCCTCCGACTTCTTCGTCGGCCAGGGAAGGGAGGTGAACCGTGCCCATGCGGCGGCCCGCGCCACCGCGATCGCTTCCGGCTCCGTCAGCCCGCCGGAAAGCGTATCGAAATCCGCCGCGGCCAGCGTCGACTCCGCCGGCCCGGCCGTCATCGTGCTCATATCCTGAGAACCCCTCGTCGTCTGTGTCCGGGAGTGGGAGTGCGGCCTTCTATCCGACCGACCCTTCCATCTCCAGCTCGATCAGCCGGTTCAGTTCGATCGCGTACTCGAGCGGCAACTCTTTGGCCACCGGCTCGATGAAGCCGCGTACGATCATCGCCATCGCCTCCGCCTCGTCGAGCCCCCGACTCATCAGATAGAAGAGCTGCTCGTCGCCGACCTTCGAGACCGTGGCCTCGTGTCCGATCGACGCCGTGTTCTCATCGATCTCGATATAGGGGTAGGTGTCCGTCCGCGACCGTTCGTCGAGCAGCAGGGCGTCGCACTCGACATTGGACTTCGCGCCCACGGCGCCGTCATACACCTTGCACAGTCCGCGGTAGGAGGAGCGCCCGAGCCCCTTCGAGATCGACTTCGAGGTGATCTGGGATGTCGTGTTGGGGGCGGCGTGGATCACCTTGCCGCCCGTGTCCTGGTGCTGGCCGTCCCCCGCGTACGCGATGGAGAGGATCTCGCCGTGCGCCCGCTCTCCGACCAGGTAGCACGACGGATACTTCATCGTGAGCTTCGAGCCCAGGTTCCCGTCGAGCCACTCCATCTTCGCTTCCTCGTGCACGAGCGCCCGCTGCGTGACGAGGTTGTACATGTTGTTCGACCAGTTCTGGATCGTGGTGTACCGGAAGCGCGCGCCCTTCTTGACCACGATCTCGATGACGCCGGAGTGGAACGAGTCCGTCGAGTAGACCGGCGCCGTACAGCCCTCGATGTAGTGGGCTTCCGCCCCCTCTTCGCAGATGATGAGGGTGCGCTCGAACTGGCCCATGCGCTCGGCGTTGACCCGGAAGTAGGCCTGGAGCGGGATCTCCACCTTCACCCCCTTCGGGATGTAGACGAACGACCCGCCCGACCACACGGCCGAGTTGAGCGCGGCGAACTTGTTGTCATGCGTGGGGACGATGGTCGAGAAGTACTGCCGAAACAGATCCGGGTGCCTGGCGAGCCCATCCTCGATCGACTCGAAGATCACGCCCTGCTCCTCCCACTGCTCCTTCAGCGAGTGGTAGACCATCTCGGATTCGTACTGGGCCCCGACCCCGGCGAGCGCCTTCCGCTCGGCCTCGGGAATCCCGAGTTTCTCGAACGTGTCCTTGATCTCCTGCGGGACATCGTCCCAGGACCGCTCCATCTGGTCCTGCGGCTTGAGATAGAAATAGATCTCGTCGAGCGTGTCCTCGAGCCTCGAGAGGTCGCCGCCCCACTTCGGCATCGGCTTCGAGTAATAGACCTCGAGCGCCTTGAGTCGGAACTCGAGCATCCACTCCGGCTCTTCCTTGTGATGCGAGATCTGTCGGACGATGTCGCTGGAGAGGCCGGGGACGGCCTTGAAGACGGGCTTGTCCTCCGTGACGAATCCGTACTTGTACTCGTCGAGTCCGAGTCCGCTGATCGTCTCGTTCCGGGGCATGTCAATTCCTTCCTTTACGGCCTCAGACCGCTGCCACCGCCCGGTGGAGCCAGTCGTAACCCTCGGCCTCCAGCTTGTCGGCGAGCGAAGCGCCACCGCTCTCCGCGATGCGGCCCGCCATCATCACGTGTACTCGATCCGGCCGGATATAGTTCAGGATCCTCTTGTAGTGCGTGATGAGCAGGACCCCGAGCGCCTCGTCGGCTTCGGAGAGGCGGTTCACGCCACTCGCCACGATCTTGAGCGCGTCGATGTCGAGTCCGCTGTCGGTCTCGTCCAGGACCCCGAGCGCGGGCCGAAGCACGGCCATCTGCAGGATCTCGTTCCGCTTCTTTTCGCCGCCGGAGAAGCCATCGTTCAGATACCGGGCGGCGAAGCCCGGATCCATCTTCAGCATCTCCATCTTCTCCGTGAGCGTGCGCTGGAACCCGAACACGTCCATCTCCTCGCCCTCGCCCAGCCGCGAGTTCACGGCGGTGCGCAGAAAATTGGCGATCGAGACGCCCGGAACCTCCGCCGGATACTGAAAGGCGAGAAAGATCCCCGCGCGACTCCGTTCGTCCGGCTCCAGCTCGAGGACATCCTCCCCCTCGAACAGGATCTCGCCGGCCGTCACTTCGTAGACGGGGTGGCCGGCGATGACCTTGGCGAGCGTGCTCTTGCCCGAGCCGTTGGGGCCCATCAGCGCATGCACCTCGCCGCGCTCGAGATCCAGGTCGACGCCGCGGAGGATCTCTCCGTCCTCGCCTTCGACCTTCGCCCGGAGTCCGCGTATCGACAGAAGCGGTTCTGACATTCGTGTCCTCTTGTGTTGCAAAAGGCCGGTCACCCAGGGGCGCCGGCCTGGAACCACAGCGATCAATTCAAGATGAACCGATAACGATTATCGGCCGGACAACGTACGCGGCGCGCGGCCCCTTATCAAGCCTTGTTGAGACCCGTTCTCAACTGTTGCGGTCGTGTCTCCGCCCACCTCGGAGGGGTCGGCGGCCCCTGCACGGGCCGCGGTGCGACCGTAGGTTGGCGGCCATGAAAGCGGCCTACTTCGAACGACACGGGGGGCCTGACGTCATCCGCGTCGGAGACCTGCGCGAGCCGGCGGCCGGCCCAGGCGAAGTGCTGATCCGCGTGCGCGCGGCGGGGCTCAACCACCTCGACCTCTGGACGCGGCGCGGCCTGCCCGGACTCACGCTGAAGATGCCGCATATCGGCGGGTCGGATGTGGCGGGCGAGATCACGGCGGTCGGGGATGGCGTGGAGGACTGGGGCCCCGGCGACCGGGTCGCGGTGAACCCCGGCCTCTGGTGCGCCCGCGCCGACTGCGAGTGGTGCGTCCGTGGCGAGCATCCCCTCTGCGCTTCGTACCGCATCCTCGGCGAACACGTACCCGGCGGCTTCGCCGAGAAAGTTGCGGTCCCGGCTCGAAACCTGGTCCGGCTCCCCGACGGCTTCCCGTTCGCGACCGCGGCCGTCGCCCCGCTCGTATACCAGACGGCATGGCGCGGACTCCTCTCGCGAGGGCGGCTGGCGCCGGGAGAGACGGTCCTCGTCACCGGAGCGTCGGGCGGCGTCTCGACCGCCGCGATCCAGATCGCGAAGCACCACGGCGCGCGCGTGTTCGCGGTCACGAGCGGACCGGCGAACGTGCGGCGCGTGGAGGCGCTGGGAGCGGATCTCGCCATCGACCGTCTCGAGGAGGATTTCTCGCGGCGCGTCTGGGCGGAGACGAAGAAGCGCGGCGTCGATCTCGTCCTCGACAGCGTGGGCGCGGCGACGTGGGAGGGCTGCGTTCGCACGCTGGCGCGCGCGGGCAGGATGGTCGTCTACGGCGCGACGACGGGACCGAAGGGCACGCTCAACATCGCACGCCTGTTCTGGAGTCAGACATCGATCATGGGGACGACGATGGCGACGCGCGCCGAGTTCGAAGCCGTGATGGGGCTCGTGCTGGACGGGACTCTCACGCCGGTCGTCGACGACGTGTGGCCGCTGGACCGGGCGCGCGAGGCCCACGAGCGGCTGGAGGCCGGGGGAGTCTTCGGGAAGCTCGTCCTCGAGCCGTGACCCCGGCGGCGGCTCCGGGCCGCGCCGAGCGGTTCCGGACCCTCGCGGAGACCGCCTTCGACATCCTCGTCATCGGCGGCGGCATCTCCGGCGCGGCTGTCGCGCGTGACGCGGCCCGCCGCGGTTTTCGCACCGCGCTCGTCGAAGCCGCGGATTTCGCGTGGGGCACGAGCAGCCGTTCCTCCCGCCTCGTGCACGGCGGCCTGCGCTACCTGGAGCACTTCGAATTCGACCTCGTGTTCGAGGCGAGCCAGGAGCGGCGGACCCTGCTTCGCATCGCGACCCACCTCGTCCGGCCGCTGGAGTTCCACTTTCCGATCTTCCGGGACGGTCGCATCGGCCGAAGGAAGCTGGACGCGGGGATGTGGCTCTACGACGCGCTCTCGCTGTTCCGGAACATCGAACGCCATCAGATGCTCGACGCCGAAGCCATGCTCGCCTGCGAACCGGGGCTGCGTGCCGAGGGGCTTCTGGGCGGCGCGCGCTACTTCGACGCCCAGGTCGACGATGCACGGCTCGTCGTCACGACCATCGTGGCGGCCGTCGAGGCCGGTGCGACCGTGGTCAACCGGGCCGAGGTCGTCCGCATCGACGCCTCGAACTGGCCGGGCCACCGGGCGTTGGTGAGAGATGCGGAGAGCGGACGGGAGGTGGCAGTCGACGCCCTTGCGATCGTCAACGCCTCCGGCGCGGGGGCCGCACAGGTGCTCGACCGCGTCACCGCGGGCCCGCGGGGGGCCGGCCCGGGAGACGACCCGGCGTCCGCCGTGCGCATCCGTCCCTCGCGGGGAACGCACATCCACGTGGCGCGCGAACGAGTGGGGCACTCCGGCGCCCTGATCTTCGAGGCTCCCCGGGACGGCCGCGTGATGTTCATCCTGCCGTGGCGGGAGGACCTGACCCTCATCGGCACGACGGACGAGTTCTTCGACGGCCGCCCGCAGGATGTCGCCGCCACCCCCGGGGACATCGGCTACCTGCTCGAGGCCACCCGTCGTCTGCTCCCCGCATCGAAGCTGGGACCGGAGGATGTGATCAGCGCCTGGGCCGGCCTGCGGCCGCTCGTCGCGCCGCCCGCGGAGGGCGCCGGGAAGGGCGCCGACGAGGGCGCCGTCTCGAGGGAGTTCGAGGTCCATCAACATCCCCCGGGCGTCTTCACGCTGAGCGGTGGAAAACTGACGTCCCACCGGCACATGGCCGAGGAGACGATGGATCGGGTGCAGGCGTTCCTTGCGCCGGCCGGCGTGAAGGCGCTTCGGAAAGTGGATACGGACAAGGTGCCGCTCCCCGGCGCGCGGTTCCGGGATCTGGACGCGCTCCGCGGCCGCATCCGGGCGCGTGCCCGCGCGCAGGGACTCGAGCCCGCCTCCGCCGACCGCCTGACGCGCGCGTACGGGACGAGAGCGAACCGGGTGCTCGACCTGGTCGAGCGAAACCCGCGCCTCGGCGAGAGGGTCATCGGGGAGAGGCCGCACCTTCTGGCCGAGGCGGTGTATGCAGTGCGGAGCGAGATGGCCCTTCACGTCGAGGACATTCTGTTTCGGCGGATGCGGGTCGGCCTCGAGACGCGCTCCGGGACGCCGGAGGCGGCGCGCCGCGTCGCCGAAGTCGTGGCCCCGGAGCTGGACTGGACGGGCGAACGGAAGGCGGAGGAAGTGAAACGGGCGCTGACATTCAGAGCAGTGGACGACGGCGCGATCCGCGAACTGGCGGCCCGCGCGCAGGGGGAGAGGGTCCGCTGAACGGGCGGCCTTTCCGGTCGGGCCGCACTCTTTCCCCGCTTGTGTGGCTCGCGGCGGCGTGCGCCCCGGCCGCCGACACCTCCGATTCGTCCGCCGTCCCGCCGGATTCCGTGCCGCCTGACGAGGCCGCAGCGGCCGCCTCGCTCCCGGGCGAGGGTCCGACCCGCGAATACCGGATCCTCCTGGTCAATCCGCTCGAAACCGATGCGCTCGTCTTCGCCGCCGCCGGCGCCGGGAGCGTGGTGCTCGATACCGTGCCCCGCCGCGATTCGGTCCGTGTGAACATTCGGGTCCGCGCCGGCCTCGTACGCCTCGAGGCACGTGATGCGGGAGGCCTGGTCCTGGCGGAGATCGACCTCGCGCTGGCACGGGACACCCTCAACCGCTGGGTCATCGACGGCGACGCCTCCGCCCGACCTGTCACCATCGGGCCGCAGAGTTCGTTAATCGGCAGGGAGGCCTTATATTGTGGGAGCGATCTGTGTCGGGATTCGGCGTTAGATGCGGCGTTAGGTGCAGGGACGATGGGAGAGGGGGGACGCCATGAAGAAGTTCAGGATCGCGCTGGCGCTCGTCGCGAGTATCGCGATGATCGTCGTCGGGCAGCGTCAGGTGGGCCAGAAGGAAGTGCGGACGCAGAAGGCCGACATCCAGGGAGTCGATTCCGAGAACGAGGCCTTGTTCATCTAGCTGCTGGCCGATGGCCGGCGGCCTCGCCGGTCCTTCCGTCTGAAGAGCCGTCGGGCACTGTCGCGTCGGACGGTGACGGAGCATGACAGGTGCGAGGCACCGGATGAGTCCAGCCAAGTGTAGCGTCGCCCGTCGGATCGGTTTGCGTGGTCGCGTGCTCCGAATCGCCATGCTGCTGCCGGCGGTGGGGCTCGCCGCATGCTCCGGAGAGAGCTTCGGACCGCTGACGGGGTTCTCGAACTGCTCACTTCCGCTCACGAACTTCACGGACGCCGGCGTCGAGCGCTCGAGTATTCCGGCGCTCACGAACCCGGAGGTCGCCACCAGGCTCATCGCGCCCCACGTCGGTTACGTCAATCGCAGCGATCTGGTGATCGGCCTCGAGTTCAACAACCAGCCCCTCGCCATACCCCTGAAACTCCTCTGGTATCACGAAGTTCTGAACCTGCAGGCCGACGTCGACTCGACCGTTGCGGGTGCGACGGGAGAACGGCTCACGGTCACCTATTCGCCCCTTACGGGGTCGGTCAGCGTCTTCGATCCCGAGCCGAGCGGCACGCCCGACTTCGCCGTGTCCAGCTACGTGCTCGACAACAACCTCGTGATGGACGATGGCTCCGGGACGCTTTACCCTCAGTTGACGCGCTCCGCCACCTGCGGCCCGCAGGACGGCATCAGCCTGAAGCGCGTTCCGTACGAGTTGATGGTGTACGGGGCCTGGCTCCAGGTCTTCCAGGACACCTGGATCGCAACGCGCGTGACGGGGCACGACTTCCTATACACCCTCTACCCGTACGGGAACTATCGGGACCCGGACAACGCATCGCTCTTCTATCCGACGTCCGCCCCGATCGACTTGCGACGAAGGCCCAAGGAGCGCGTGGTCGGAGTCCCGTCGGGGACCGGCGGCTACGCGTTCGCCATCTCCGACCTGAGAGAGGTGGCGGCGCGGGACCAGGAAGGGCAGAACTTCACTGTCTGGGCCGCGAGTGCCAGGGTCGGCGGCGAACCCGTGGTCGCCTTCTGGAACTCCATCGCGCAGAGCGCGCGGATCTACCATGCCCGTGTCAACGGGCGGTCTCTCACGTTCGAAGTCATCGACGGTCGCCGACAGGACGTGGAAACGGGGAGCGTGTGGAACTTCGCCGGCGAGGCCGTGGCGGGCCCGCTCGACGGAGAAAGGCTTGAGCCTCATCCCGAGGCGTACCACGCATTCTGGTTCGCCTGGGCGGCGTTCCAGCCGGACACGGAGGTGTGGGTCCCTCCGATTCCTCTCACCGGCTCCGCGGACTTCGTTCCGGCGGACGACGCGACGCTGCTGCCGCCGGATCCGGATCTGATGAGACGGCGGCCGCGCTGAGTTGCGGCGCCTCCGCTGTTCGAGGTCGGGTCGGTAGGGTCCGGCGGCGTCAGCGCGGCCCGGGCAACGCGGGCATCGGATACTTCTCGAGCCAGGCGAAATCGAATTCGTCGCTTCGCACCAGGTAGGCGCTTGCCGCGCCGAAGGTGACGAGGCGCCGGTCCTCGGGCAGTTCCACCCGGGCGACTCGCTGCCCGCCCGCGTCGAACACATCGTACAGATGCGGCTCGCCCGCGGGCACATGACGCCGAACCCACGCCCGGCCTTCCGCATCGACCGCGACCGCCCCGGCCGGGATCACCGGCTTCACGTCAGGCCACTCGAAGTCGGAGGGATCCGCGGCGCTCGAGCCTGAAGGCGCACGGCTCATGGACATCCGCATCCCGCCGCCGTCGTCCGTGGCCTCGACGCGCAGACCTCCTCCGAGGCCCTCGATCCACTCATCCTGGTCCGCCCGGCGCACGCGTACCGGTTCGTAGGCGATCTCGGGCCCCCGCGTGACCCCGCCCGCCGGATCCATCCACTCGAGCCGGTAGCCGTCCGCGCGGGCGATCGCCACCCGGCCGTCCCAGGCCACGTTCCACGCATCCTGGTTGGAGAACGGCACGGGCCGGATGTTCACGCTGCGGTTGTTGGCGTCACCCGACTCCACCCGCGTCTGTTCCGCCAGCCGGACCCGGCCGGCCTCGGAAATCTCGCCGGAGGCCGGATCGAAGCGCGCCACGGCCGCCGAATCCGACGTGCCCGCCATCCCGTCGAGTCGCCGCTGGAAGTAGATCCCGCCGTCGCGGTCGGTCCCCACCGGAATCATCATCGTCATCCCGGTATTCGGCGCCCCCTGCGCGATGGGCCACGTCTCGCCGAAGCTGAGGTCCGCCTCGATACGAGTGAGCCGGGCGTTGCCGAGGTCGACGAGGAGCGTCCCGCCGTCCGGAAGGGGGAAGAGACCGTCCGGCGTCCGATATTCCTCCGGACCCTGACCCGTATTGGTCAGCGTGTCCGCGCCGCTCCCGGGCATCCACACGATGACCGCGGCGCCGAAGCCGTCCGCTATGAGTACGCGCCCGTCTTCGAGTTCGCGCACGCCACGCATGGAGCCGAGCCCGTCCTCGAAGGTCGCGGTCGCCGTCCCGAACGAAACCTGCGGCGCCTCCTGTGCCGCGGCCACGCCAGCCGCCCCCACGCCGGCCGCCGCCGCCAGCGCCAGCCCGACGCGGACCATACCGGTGTTCGCTGCCGTCTTTGTCATCGTGTTTCCTGCAGGTCTGCGGGTCCTCTTACCAGTTCTCTTCGGGCTCGTCCCATGTCTGGGCCCAGAATTCGTCCTCCTCGGCCCTGACCGCCTTGAGATCCACCGGTTCGACGTCCTCCGCGTCCACGCGGCCCACCGTCTCGATGCGCTGCACGATTTCGTCCGTCACGCCGCTCCGGGTCTCGCGGCGCAGCCGGCTGCGAAGCCTCCAGCCGGTCACCGCCACCAGCACCGCAAGCGCCATGAAAATGTAACCGGTCACCGTTTCTCACCGCTCTCGACTGCCGGCCGACGGGTGTGGGACCGCGGTAGTACCTCGGCTACCCGGGCGCCGATGTCTCCGTGCGCCGCGGCACGGCTAGAGCCCCAGCCAGTGTTCGAACTTGACCAGGAAGATATTGGTGGAGGGAATCCGCGCGAGGTCGGTCAGGTCGTCGCCGAAGCGGAACGAGCCATCGTTGACGAACGACTGCTGGTCGCGGCTCCAGACCAGGAACACGGTCGAACCGGGCCGATACTGCCAGCGCAGGACCAGGTTGGAGCGGAACGACTTCACGTTGAAGTCGGGATCGGCGAAGCCGAAGTCCGCTTTTCCGTCCCGGTCGGAGTCGACCTGGTAGAGCCCGAAGCCGTTCGCCTCCACCCGCCGGATCTCGTTCTCGCCGTACGTGCGGAAGCGATCGGAGAAGGCGGAAGCCCGCGGATCATCGACCTCCATGAAGCGGTCGTAGCTCCCCGCGCTCACGAAGGGCTGGGCGTAGAACTGAAGGGAGAGGTCCGGGCTGAACGTGTAGTTCAGGCGGGTCGTGATCGAGACCGTCTGCTGGCTCAGGCGCGCGAACACGTAGTGCGTCCCGTCCGACGCGCCGGGCCGCGAGACGAACTGCCACGCCCGATCGTTCCACTGCAGGCTCGGGCCGAAGTTCAACTGGAGACGACTCGACGGCTGGAGCATCACGTTCGGCGACAGACCCAGGCGGCGGGTTGCGGTGCTGTACTCTCCCCCCGCGTTGAATACGGCTCCGAATCGCACCGGCTTCCGGGAGTCCGTGAACACGCCGCCCCAACTGCTCCACTGGCTGGGCTGGTAGAGGGACGGCCCTCCGCGCAGCGCCGTGGTGGCGATTCCCGCCCACTCCTGGTTGAATCCGGCGAACCCGCGCCAGAAATTCTTGAGCTGGAAATTCCCGTTCACGTTGCCGCCCGTGAACTGCCGTTCGCCGGCGAACGTCCAGCCGGACCACGTCGCCGCGTTCACGCCCCAGTTCCGGAACGGCCCCTGCGGCCGGAACTGCTCGTAGTTCACCCAGGCCGCCCCGACCCGGTAATCCGAGTTCTGCTGGAAGCCGAGGTCGTTGGACTCGAAGCCGGGCGACCGGTTCTCGCCGAACAGTCCGTAGCGCCAGTTCCCGCCTCCGACCTTCGAGAAGCTGATCGTCGACGTGCTGCCCGAGAGACGCGTGCGGGTGGGATCCAGTCCGTGCCTCGAGTCCGGGCTCTGGAAGTAGTGGACGGAGGAACGCTGGATGCGCTCGATCGCCTCCGGACTCCCGCTCACCGTGCTCCCGATCACGTGACCGTCGATCTGATAGTTCCCGTTCCCGAACCGGTGGCGGAAGTCGATCCCTCCCGTGTACGCGGCGTCCGTCAGCAAGAGGAGCGGCCCTCCGGCGTCCAGGCGCCGGTTCGTGGCGGTGCCGATGACGCCGATGGCGCTCTCTCCGTCGCGGAAGTCCTTGATGACGCGCGCAACGGCATAGTTGGTCATCGGCTCCACGAGCTGCGCGCCGGAGGTGCCCCCCGGCGAAATGAAGCGGGCGTTCTCACTCGAGGTGAGGGCATCGAGGAACCCGATCGACCAGCCGTCCGCCGTCTTCCCGGACAGCTTCGCCGCTCCGAGAATGCTCGTCGCCTCCGGCACGTCGCGGTAGGCCGCCGGGCTCGTCACGGACCCCTGGGGCGTCCGCCCGACCCGGCGGCTGTAGAAAAGCGACTCGTTGTTGTCATCGCCCGCCCCGAAGGAAAAACCGAAGATGTCCGATCCCTCCTGGAAGAACGGCCGCTTCTCGGGAAAGAATGTCTCGAACGCCGTGAGGTTCACGACGGACGGATCCGCTTCGACCTGCCCGAAGTCGGGGTTGACCGTCACGTCCAGCGTGAGGTTCTCCGTGATCCCGTATTTCAGGTCTCCCCCCACCGTCTGGCGCAGGGCCGTGGCCGCGTAGAAAGGGTCGTCAGCCGAGCCCGGCGTCCGCGTGGCCGAGGAGAGGACGTAGGGCCGCACTTCCAGATTGCGGCGCGGCTGGAGACCCTGCAGGTCGCGCAGCGTGCCGAACGCGGACACGACCCGCGAGCGGTCCTCCGGCAGGGGCGACCACGCGCTCGCCTCCTCCAGGCGGGCGATTTCGCGCACGAAGTTGATGCCCCACGTACTTCCGGCGCCGTCGGAGGATCCGGCGAACCGGAGCTGCGAGAGGGGGATCCGCAGTTCCGCAGTCCAGCCCGTTTCGTCCGAGCGCGTCGCGCTCTCCCAGACGGCGTCCCAATCGCCGTCCTCCTCGGTGTCGGAGAACATCAGCGCGTCGCTCTGGACGCCCGCCACGCTGACGGAGAAGCGGAACGCCGTGCGGTGATCGAAGTAGCTGTCGAACGCGACGTGAAAGGCGTCCGTCGTCACCTGTTCGTCGCGGCGCGCGAGCCGGCGAATGATCCCGGCGGGATCGCGGTCGTGCATCCGCGCGCCGATGTAGATGGCGTTGTCCGTATAGAGGACCCGGACCTCGGTGCGCTCGCTCGCCGGCGCGCCCGGGTCGGGCTGGAACTGAACGAAGTCGGTGGCAATCGACGCCCCGTTCCACGCGGGTTCGTCCAGCCGCCCGTCGATCTGCGGCGGCTCCGTCGCCCGGACGGCCTGGAGCGCCGGGGCCGCGGCGGCCCGCGCGTGTGTTTCGCCGCCGATCGCGGAATCCTGTGCCGCAAGCGGCGCGGCCAGGCCCATCAACAGCACGAAAGCCGCCAGCCGGCGCAGCGGGGCGGCGGAATCTATCAAGAACGAGGAGAACCCCACGGTGACCTTCCTTGAGCAGCCCGAACCCTGAAACCTGCGAACTAGGACGCGTCGAGCCGTCGAAAGGTTGCGGCCCGTCGCGTTCCTGACGGGAACGATGCCGGTGAGGAAAAAGTTGCAGCGGGTCAGCCGCCCGCGTCGGCCTCCAGGCGGGCGATCTCCGCCTCGGACGCGATGTAGCCGAACCCGGCCCACCCGGAACCCTCGAGAATGCGGCGGTACATCTCGGCCGCCTGCGCCTCGCGGCCGTTGTAGAGGTGCCAGGTCGCGACGCCGTAGGCGACCGCCACGCCCGCCGGGTCTCCGCTCGCGGGATCCCACAGTTCGTCGGCAGCGAGTTCCCCCTTGTACATGAGGAGGAGCCGGTGATAGCTGGTGTTCTCGATGACGTCGAGGTCCGCCGTCACGGGTTCGAGGACCGCCTCCGCCTCCGCGTCGCGGCCCAGACGGCGGAGCGCCATGTACCACCAGTGCGAGATCGCCACGAGCTGGTCGGGGTTCGTCGTCACCGCCCTGTAGTTCTCGTAGGACGGCAGCGCCCCCTCGAAGTCGCCCTGGAGGTAGCGGGCCAGCGCCAGGTGGTAGTGGATGTTCGACTGCAGCGTGCTCGTCGGTATGCCGCGTGCGTTGGGCTGGCCGTCCGGCTCGACCTCGTCCTCCTCGCCTCGCACCAGATCCGCGGCGCGAGACAGGTCCTCGATGGCGCGATCCAACTCGCGCACGCTGATCCAGCGGTGCCCGCGATGACGATACATCCGCGCGTCGCCCGGGTGCTTCTCGATCCCCTCCGAGAAGATCTCGATCGCGTCGCGAAAGGCCCCCGTGTACCCGACGCGCCGGCCGAGCCAGATGATCGCGTCGGCGTCATCCGGATTCGCGTCGTAGTCCGCCCGGGCGACCTCGATGTCGCGCGCCTGCTGCGCCGCGACCTCCGCCGCGGCGGGAAACGGATAGAGCGGTTCGCCCAGGAGCGAGATCGCCTCCGCCCCTTCCGGGAGTCCATCCCCGCCGCCGGATGTTCCGGCGTCGTCCGCCGGCTCCGCGCAGGCCGCGAAGCCGAGCCCGAGCGCGAGAGCGCCGAGTTTCGTTCGACAGCGTTTCATCGATATTCCTCGCTACGCCTGGTTCTTCCTCGGGAGAGAGGTTTCCGCGGCTCGCAAAACCCGGACCGGATGACGAGCGTACGGCGGACTGCCAGGATCCAACATCAAGCCAGACTCGCGGGCGCGCCGCAAGGGCAAGGCCGCAGGAGCTGCAGGAGAGGTGGACATGACCGAGGAACACAGGGTGCCGGGTGAGAACCTCGTCCGGAAGATCAAGGAGATCATCCGGGAGGGGAACGTCCGCCGCATCTCGATCCGGAACGAAGACGGGAAGGAACTCATCGAGGTTCCGCTCTCCATCGGTGTCGTGGGGACGCTGCTGCTGCCCGCCTGGGCGGCGATCGGCGCCATCGCGGCGCTCGTCACGAACTGCTCGATCGTCGTGGAACGCGAAGAACCCGAGGGGGAAGCGGATCAATACCCGGTATCGGCCGACCCTGAGGACGGCGGATAGAGCGGAGCGAACGCCGGCTGCCTCACGGCCATCGGTCTCGGCAACGCATTACTTGTCGACTACCTTGAAGAAGTGGTGTCGCCGCAGGGGCGCCCACTCAACTTTGCGAAACGTGGAATGCCAGCGGGCGGGGGCGACTCCCCCGGCTCCGTGTATCAACACACAGGAGGATTCATGAAGAAGCGTCTGCTCATGTTGTTCGTGCCGGTTCTCGTCGCCACGCTCGTCGCGGGCTGCGGCGGTGACGACACAGTGGACCCGGAGCCGCCCGCCGCCGAGGGGCCGCCCGACCTCTCGGGCACGTACAATCTTGTCTCCCTGTCCGGCGCCATCACGGGGGGGATTACCCTGGCGCCACCGGTTGCCGTGGGGACGTTCACGTTGGTACAGAACCCGGCTTCCGGGGACACCGCGACAGGGACCCTCACGCTGAGCATCACGGTGACCAGCCCGCTCGATGGCTCGGTGATTCCCATCGAGGACCAGGGGACGTTCACGGTGCGCGCGGACGGGACCTGGGAGCAGACGGGACAGTTGGCACAGAACATCGGAACCTACTCGCTGGCGGGGAACGTCCTGACGGTCACGGTGACGGAGCCCCCGCCCAACGTGGCGACGACCGTTTGGCAGCGGCAGTAGCGGCAGGTACCCGCCGACGTCTCACGACAGGCGCCGCGCTCGTCTTCTTCTACACGCGCGCGGTGCTCGCCTCCTTCTACGCGCGGGCGGCGCTCGCCTCCTTCTACGCGAGTGCCCCGCTCGCCGCCCAGGCTCAGGATGTGGTGCGCGGCCGCGTCCTGGACGCCGAGACGGGCGCGCCGCTCGCCGGGGCCACCGTACTCATCCGCGACACCCCGTTACGCGCGACGACGCGGGCGGATGGCGGGTTCGCGATCTCCTCGCCGTCTGATGGCGCCTATACGCTGATCGTCGTCGCGGATGGCTTCCGCGCCTCCGAACGCCGGATCGAGCCCGATACACCCGGAGAACTCAGCATCCTGCTCGAGCGCCGGATGTTCGACGTGCCCGAGTTGACCGTAACCGCGAACCGCTCCGCCGCCCGGTCCGGCGAGGCCCCGGTAAGTGTCGCCGTCATGAGCGGCGACGAACTCGGCAACCGCGACATCGTGACGCTCGACGACGCGCTTCCGTTCGCGCAGGGCGTGATCTTCAATTCAGGCCAGATGGACATCCGCGGCGCCACCGGTCTGGCGCGGGGCGTCGGAAGCCGCGTTCTCATGCTCCTCGATGGCCACCGCGTGCTCTCCGGCGTGGGCGCTTCCATCGATTTCAGCGGTCTGCCCGTGCTGGACGTGGACCAGATCGAGATCGTGAAGGGTCCACATTCCACCCTCTGGGGGACGAATGCGCTGGGCGGCGTCGTGAACGTGATCACGAAGCGACCGTCGGCGGAGCCCGAGACCGTCGTGCGCGGGTACTTCGGCCTCTTCGACACGCCGGCCCGACATTCGTTCACGGATGAGAGCCTGAGCAGGGAAGGGATCGCGCTCCAACACTCCCGTCGCCTCGGCGATGTCGGCGCCACCCTGTACCTTGCGCGCGAGGAATCGGACGGGTTCCGGCAGAACGGCGCGCTGGAACGCTGGCGGCTGCGGCTCAAGACCGTCTTCCCGGCGGAGTCCTCCAATCCGTGGGAGATCTTCGTCAACTGGAAGCGGAAGGACGAGGAGGAGTTCTTCACCTGGCTGTCGGCGGAGCGTCCGCTGGAGGTCGATCCGGCCGAACTCGGAGACTGGATTCGCACCGACGACCTCGTCCTCGGGGTGACGGCCAATCCGATCGTCACCCCGAAACATCGCGTGCAGCTGCGGCCGCACGTCTACCACGCGAGATCCCGGAACTATTTTCACGACAACGAGGATTTCCACCGCTCGACGCGCATCGGCACCGATGTTCAGTGGTCCTTCTTCCCCGGCGGGTCGCATTCGCTGACGATCGGGAGTGAGGGCGCGCGGACGGGTGTCCAGTCCAATTTCCTCGACCCCACGCCCGAGGTGACGGACCTGGCCGTGTTCGCGCAGGACGAGATCGCTTTCTCCGACCGGGTTCGCGGCTCGGTGGGCCTGAGGCTGGACTACCACGAGGCCACGGCGGCGATGAAGGATGTCGTGCTCAACCCGAAGCTCGGCGTCGTCTATCAGGCGGGCGAGCGGGTGAGCCTCCGAGGATCCTTCAGCCGCGGCTACCGGTCACCGAGCGTGTCCGAGCAATTCACGTCGACGACCCAGTTCGGCTTTCGCGTCATCCCCAATCTCGACTTGCGGGGAGAATCGGCCTGGGCCCGGGAGGTCGGCGCGACCGTGACCCTCACCGACCGCGTCTGGCTCGATGCGGGGTTGTTCTGGAGCGACTATACCGACCTCATCGAACCCTCGCCGGCGCCGAACAACGTGTTCGTGTTCCAGTTCCGCAACGTCGCCGAAGCCATGGTGCGAGGCGTCGACGCGGGCCTGCGCATCGGGGTGATACCGGATCGTCTGGATCTCAGCACGAACTACACGTTCCTCGACACGGAAGACCATCGGAGCGGGCGCGCGCTCCCCTACCGTTCGCGTCATAACTTCACCGCGACCGCCACCGGCTGGAGGGGTGCCGTCGCGGTCGACTTTCGCCACCGGAGCCGAGTGGAGCAGGTGCTTGCCTTCCCGCTCGATGAGCGCAACGCGATCACCCTCGTCGACCTTCGTGTGCGCACCCGGATCCTGGGGACCCGCGTACAGGCGAAGATCGAGAACCTGTTCCAGACCACTTACGTGGATGTGCAGGAACGGAGTCCCGGCCAGAGCCGGAGCTTTCGCCTCACCGTAACCCCCCGCTTCTAGCCGTTGATTCGGCTGATTCGGCTGATTCGGCGCAAGCCGGGCGCCCGGCTGTCGGCTGGCGCGCTGCTCACCGTCTGCGCGCTGTCGGCGTGTGAACCGCCGCCCACCGGGAACGCCGGGAGCGGAGCCGGCCGCGTCACCCGGGACCGCCTGCTGGCGACCGACACGGTCCCGGCGGAGTGGCTGACCTCCGGCCGGGATTTCGGGGAAACCCGGTATTCCCCGCTCGGACGCATTCACGTCATGAACGCGGTCGCCGTGGGTCTCGCCTGGGAGTACGAGTGGCGATCCCATGTCGGCTCCGTGCACTGGGGGCTCGAGGCCACGCCCGTCGTCGTCGACGGCGTCATGTACTCGCCCGGCCCCTGGGGAAGCGTCGCGGCGCTCGACGCGGCGACGGGGGAACTCGTGTGGCGCTACGACCCCGACGTCGACCCGAGCTACACGCGAAAGGGCTGCTGCGGCCCGATCAACCGCGGACTCGAGGTGTGGGAGGGCCGCGTCTACATCGGCACCTTCGACGGCTGGCTGGTCGCGCTCGACGCGGCGACGGGCGAGGAGGTGTGGCGCGCCGACACCTTCATCGACCGGTCGCTCTCCTACACGAGCACCGGCTCGCCGCAGATCGCCGGCGATGTCGTCGTCCTCGGCAACGCCGGCGGCGACTTCGGCGTGCGCGGGTACATCACGGCCTACGATCTGGAGACCGGCGAGGAGGCGTGGCGCTTCTTCACGGTTCCCGGCGATCCGGCCGATGGCTTCGAGCACCCGGAGATGGAGGCGGCCGCCGCCACGTGGGACCCGGATTCGGCCTGGGAGGGCGGACTCGGGGGCACCGTGTGGGGCGAGATGGCCTACGACCCCGTGCTCGACCTCCTTTACGTGGGGACGGGGAACTCCTACCCGTACCCGATCTGGTACCGAAGCCCGTCCGGGGGCGACAACCTCTACCTCGTCTCCATCCTCGCCATCGATCCGAAGACCGGCCGTCTCGTCTGGCACTACCAGACGGTGCCGGGCGAGATCTGGGACTACACCGCGACGCAGAACATCATCCTGAGCACGGTCACGATCGATGGCCGGCCGCGCGATGTCCTGCTCCAGGCCCCGAAGAACGGCTTCTTCTACGTGCTCGACCGCGCCACGGGCGAACTGCTGCAGGCGGAGAACTTCGTGACGGTCACCTGGGCGCACGGGATCGATCCCGTGACGGGCCGGCCGATCCCGAACCCCGCCGCGGACTATCGCGACGAGCCGCGCGTTGTCTTCCCCTCCTCCGCGGGCGGGCACAACTGGCAGCCGATGTCCTTCGATCCCGAGACGGGCATCGCCTACATCCCCGCCCGCGAGCAGGCCATGCTGTGGCGGTCGCTGGACGAGTTCGACCATCGCCCCGAGGTCGCGTACGAAGGCTTCACGGCGTCCTGGCCTCCATTCCCCGAGGAGTTCGCGCACCTCGCGGAGGGTCTCCCGGATATCGGTCCGAACGAGTTTCTCCTCGCGTGGGATCCGGTCGCGGGGCACGAGTTGTGGCGGGTTCCGCGCGGGAGCATGTGGAACGGAGGCACCCTCGTGACGGGCGGGAACCTCGTCATCCAGGGGACGGCGGTCGGCACGCTCGATTTCCACCAGGCCGACACCGGCGAACGCATCCACAGCATCCATCTCGGCAGCGGCGTGATGGCGGGGCCCATGACGTACGAGGTCGACGGCGTGCAGTACATCGCGATCATGGCGGGTTACGGCGGGCCCCGGGGTTCCGCCTATCCGCTCGGCTCGGCGGCGTACGACTACGAGAGCACGGGACGGCTGCTCGTGTTCAGGCTCGACGGCGGGGAGGTGCCGCTACCGCCCGCGCAGGTCGTGCCGACGACGCCGGAACCGCCGGATCTGGCGCTCGACGCGGCCAGGGTCCGGCGCGGGGCGGAACTCTTCGGGGTCCACTGCAGCATTTGCCACCGGGCCTCGGACGAACATCTCTCCGCCTATCCGGATCTGCGCCGCATGGACGGCGGCGCGTGGGAGAGTTTCGACGCCGTGGTGCTTGGCGGCGCGCTCGCCGTGAACGGCATGGCGGGGTTCGGCGACCTGCTCTCGATGGAGGACGCGACCGCGATCCGGCACTACCTCACGAGCGAGCAGCGGCGCCTGTGGGAGGCGGAGTCGGCCGCCGGTATCGCGCCGGACGGCCGCTGACCCGTCTGTCCTTCCGTCCTTCAGTCCTTCAGTCTCGGGGCGGCCCGGCGGGTCCCTCCGCCTTCGCGACGTCGAGTTCGACCGTTCGCTTCAGGTCCTGGTTGATGAAGATCGGAAACGTGTACCCGCCGTATTTCTGGAACGTCAGGTTGTTGATGCCCACGACGTGATTGAAGGTGGCTGCCTTCCCCGGCGGGGCCTGGACGGAGAACCCGCCCGTCACCTTGAAGAGTTCCTGTCCGTCTTCGTCCATGCACCGGATTTCCAGCGCGTGCTGCCGGTCGGTCTCGGAGGGCTCGGCCCGGATCCTCAGGACCAGTTGCATGGACGGGTGGGTCACCGGCATCGCCCCGGCGTAGAGCGTGTCGAAGAGGCCCATGAGATTGAGCTTGCCATCGCTCGAGGTATTGGCGGCGTCGGCCAGTGTGGCCAGCACGATTTCCATTCGGCGGTTCTCCAGGGGGCCTACGGGTGCAAGGAGTTCGGCGGACCGGAAGTGTAACGGTTCGGGCGCCTCGGCGAATCCGGGGTGGGTGTCAGCCGAAGATGCCTCCCACGATTTCGAGGATCGCCTCGAACACGCTCCCCGCCGCCTCTCCCACCGCCTCGAGCGCGGCGGGCGCCGCTTCCGTCGCGGCCGCCACGGCGTGGCCGGCGACATGCGCGCCCACGAAGACGAGATCCGGCGCCCAGAAGAGCGTCTCGAACAGGACATCCGCGCCGGTGTCCGCAGTGCGCGCGACCGCGCCGTCGCGCCCCCGCCGCGCGACGAGCCGGTCCCTCTCCATCTCCCAGATCGCCTCGAGTTCATGGTGGTCGAACCACACGCCCTTGCACCGCTTGCACACATCGAGCGTGAGCGAGGACTGGCTGACCTGAAGCATTCGCGTGTCGCAGGCCGGACAGTTCAGCCGCGTCTTCGCCCCGCACGCGGCGCATTTCGGCGCGTCACGGTCAACGAAGGCGCGACACGCGTGGCACTGGGCCCGGTGCCGCTCCTCCCGCGCCGGAATCCGCGCCCACAGCGACTCGGGTCGCTCGGAACGGAGGCGCTGCACCTCCCCCAACTCGAACCACATGCCGCCGCAACGGGCGCAATGGTCGAGCGTCAGCGGACCCGAGGCGTCTCCGGCCCCGGTCCCCAGAGACGTCTTCTCCATTTTGACCCCGAGACATACGGGGCACGGCCAGCGCGTCTCGCTCACGACCACGGCCCTCCCCCTACGGCTCCAGGAGCCCGCGCGCGGTTTCCTTCTCCGACAGGTGCCGCACGTCGTGGAAGGTATACACGAGCAGGCCCGAATCGGTGATCTCGATCTCGGCCATTTCCCGCGCCATCAGTTCGTTCAGAAGCTCCTCGGCCAGCGTCGTCGGCACCGCCAGTTCCCCGGCGACCTCGACCGCCGTCAGCCGTCCGCCGTGGCGCCCCGCCATCGTCAGGATCTCGGCCTCGAGGGTGTCGCGGCGGAGTTCTTCCCGCCGGCCTTCGATGCGGCGTCCGACCCCGAAGTGGCGCGCAAGGAGAAAGCCGCCGCCGGCCGCGGGCAGCCCGGCCGCGATGAAGAGCGCGAACAGCGTCCTCAGCGCGAACGGATCGCTCGTGCGAAGGAACCCCACGAACACGAACAACGCGAGCGCCAGGAGGACGACGCCTCCCACGAGTCTGCCCACGGCGTCAGCCTCCGACCGCGCTCACGCGGGGTCGCCCTCGTACACGAAGCGTTCGACCGCGCCGTGGATCCGCGACACGGTCACGTCGCTCGGCGGGAGCGTGAACCGGCTCACGACCCACGTCACGACGAAGTTCACCAGCAGTCCCCACACGCCGCCGTGCAGCCCCAGCGGGTGGGGCACGAGGATGAGGGTGACGCACAGCGTCGTGAGGCCCGCCCCGATGCCCGCGATGACCCCGGCCTTCGTCGTCAGACGGCGGCTCGGGAAGCAGACGCCGAGGATCGCCGGCATCAGTTGCAGCGCCCCGGAGCCCGAGAGCGCCACGAGTTGCACGAGGAAATCGAACGTGCTCACGGAGAGGAAGTACCCCACGGCCAGGAGGGCCACGACGATGAGACGGCCGATGAGGATGTAGTGGTCCTGGCTCGCGCCGGTGCGGATGTAGCGCTGGTACACATCGCGCGTCAGCACCGTCATGTTCGCGTGCAGCATCGAGTCGAGCGTGGACATCGCCGCCGCCGTCGCCCCGGCAAGAATCGCGCCCGTGAGCCAGGCCGGGGCATACGCGAAGAGCATCTCCGGGAAGATCCGGTCCGGGATCGCGATGTCCGGCATGACGAGTGCGCCGCCCAGACCGACGAGCGCCGCCGGGATGTAGAGCGTCATGAGATAGATCGGCGTCGTGGCGCCCAGCAGCTTGATCGTGCGGGCCGAGACCGCCGTGTAGTACCGGATGAGGAGGTGCGGCTGGAAGATGATCCCGAACGAGAGCACGACGATCATCCCGAACCACATCCCGGGCGTGAAGAAGCCCTCCGGCCCCGGAAGCGTGAGGAGATCGGGGCGCTGCACCGCGACCTGCCGCCACAGCTCGAACGGTCCGCCAAACAGCTTGAACGCGAGGACCAGAGCGCCCGCCCATACGGCGATGTACATCCACACGCCCTGGATCACATCCGTCCAGTAGACCGCCCGCAGACCCCCCGCGATGAGGTAGCCAGCGGCGACCACGATCAGGATCAGCGTCCCCAGTTCGAACGAGATCCGATCTCCGGATGCGACCGACAGGATGTAGCCCAGCCCCACGGCCTGGACCTGGATGTAGAGGATCGTGAACAGGACCGACACGATGGCCGTCACCACCCGCACCGCATCCGACTCGTAAAAGTCCGCCAGGAGGTCGGCCGGCGTGATGTAGCCGAACGTCTTCCCCAGCGCCCAGATCCGGCTTCCGAGCACGTAGGTGATCGCCCCGACGAGCACCGTCCACGCGCCCGCCGCCCAGAACCCGATCCCGTGCGTGTAGAAGAAACCGCCCGAACCGAGGAAGGCGAACGCCGAATGGTAGGTGGCGACGACCGTGAGGTAGAGGACGATGAACCCGGCCTTGCGTCCGTAGAGGAGGAAGTCCTCCAGGTCCACGGACATGCGCCGGTTCGCGATCGCCCCCAGCACGATGGTTGCGAGGAGGTAGACGAAGATGAGACCGGTCGCGACGACCCAGGCCTCCATTAGAGCCCCCGCCTCTGCACCCGGATCAGAACGCCGATGAGAAGGACGTAGAAGACGAGCAGGTACACGTAGAGGAAGGGCATGCCGCCGATCCACGGCTCGACGCGGTTGCCGAGCCAGTACACGAGTGGTGGCTGCGTGAAGGCGAACAGCACCAGGAAGAGGACGACGAGCCGGCGGCCCGTCGGCGTTCGCGGCAGGAAGTGCGACCGGAAGCGTGTCATGACCGCCAACCTAGCAGCCCGCTGCGGGGTTTTGCCACGGGCTGCCGGCCGCTGGGTCGCGCCAGCGGACAGCCGTCCGGGGCCGTCGTCAGCGGCCGGCGTCCTCGCCCACGATCGTCACATCGAAACGGTCGAGCACGAGGTCGATCGGGTTCGCGATCGTGAGCCTCCCGTCACCGGCGAAGAGCAGCGCGACCGGCTTGCGGTCGTCCGGGCCCGCGTTCCCGTCGCGGTCCAGGTCGCGCGCCACGATCAGCGAGCCCGAATCGCCGCCCTTGCTGAAGTTGCAGCAGACCATGATCTGACCGACAAAGCGGGCCACCTGCGAACCGGCCGACCCGTAGGTCACGTTGATCGACGCGTTGACCGCCTCCACTTCCCCGACCGTGAGGCGCGTCGTCCGCCCGTACTTCTGGACCTGCAGCCCCGGCTTCGCCGCCATCGTCGTGCTCCGCGGCGACCCGTAGCCCCCCACCGGCGTCTCCGGCAGCACCTCGTTCGTACGCGCGATCGCCGCATCGATCCGGTTGGACGCGAACGGCGACAGGGACACCGGCTCGAACGCCGCCAGCGTGGCGATCGCGTCTCCGGGATCCGAGCCGCCGTCCACGGGGCCCGGTTGCAGGAGATTGTCGCCCACCTGTCCCTCGCCGCCCGGCACGAACACGTGCCAGTTGCTGAGCGCGTATCGGCGCTCGCCATCGGTCACGACGGCGCCGATCGTACCCGCCGTGGAGCGTGTGTGCCCCGTGGACACGCCCATGGGCACCGGCCGATCGAAGCGTCCCGTGGGTACCGGTCCTTCGTCTCCTTCGTCGGCCGCCGCCGGAGCGACGGGTTCCGGCGGCAGAACGCGGAACGGGCCCGCCGGCGCGACGGTGACGGGAAAGAGACCGAGCGTCTCCGGGATGCCCTGGAGGCCACGGGATGCCGGGGACGCACCAGGGTCGACGAAGACCTTGATCGTCGGCATCCCGGCGTCGGTGAAACCGATCCCCACGCCGACCACGCCCGGCAAGGCGAAGAGCGTCGATTCGTAGTCGCTCTGAAGCTGCATGGCGGCCGCGAGCAACTCCTGAGCGGAGGCGCCCGCGGGAGGCAGCGGCGGACGCGGCGGCGGACGGGTTGGCAGCCGCGGCGGCGGCAGCGTCGGGGGCCGCGTCGGCCAGGACGTCAGCGTCCAGTGGATGCCGACCCCCACGCACGTGACGACCGCGATCGTGATCGCAAGCACGAGGTTTCGACGCGGCGTCATCGCCTGTCCTCTCCGCTCGTCACGCGCTGCCGGCCGATGGGCCCGGCGGCCCGTTCCCCTGCGCCCGGAACGGGCCCCCGCCGACCACCCGCACCGGGTGTCCATCGTAGCGGTCGGGAATCGATTTCCGGGAAGAGGACCCGGAGAGATAGACCTTCAGGCACGGGTCTCCGTTGTCGGCCCCGATGCCCACGGCGGACACGTCCCTGCGCGAGAGCAGCTTCTCGGCGAGTCGCTGCTGCGCATCTTCGATCGAGCGTTTCATGCGCCTCCTTACGAGAGCCTGGCTCCCGGAGTGTCGCCGTGACCGCAAATCGTCGCGGCGGCGGCGAAGGGTCGCCGTTTCACGGAGTCCCCGCGAGCGGTCGGTGCCGGTAGACGATCCCGCCGCGCATGACGAGCACCACATGCTCGAGGGCGCCGATGTCGGCCGTCGGATCGCCCGCCACCGCGATCACATCGGCCTCGAACCCGGGCGCGAGCGTGCCCACCATCTCTTCGAGCTCGAGCGAAGCCGCCGCCAGACTCGTGGCCGAGACGATGGCGCCCATCGGGTCCTGCCCGCCTTCACGCACCCGGTACACCAGTTCCGTCCAGTTGCGCCCGTGCGCTCCGGCTACGGCGTCGGTCCCGAACACGATGTCGAGCCCTTCGACGTCGAGAGCCTCGCGGAAGGCGCCGAGCGCCGTCGGCACCGCCTCGCGCATCTGACGGAATCCGTCTTCCGTGTAGTTTCCGATGCCGAGGTAGCGGTCCTGGTTCGCGAAGTAGTTCTCGAAGATCAGGTGCGTGTGTGGGTCGTAGTAGAGATCGTGTTCGGCCAGGAGTTCGAGCGTCTCGCGGTCGAGCAGGGCGCCGTGCTCGATCTGCCGGCAGCCGGCGAGGGCCGAGCGCCGCGCGCTCTCGGGACCGTGGGCGTGGACCACGGCGCGCAGTCCGTGCTCGCGCGCCTGGCCGCAGGCGGCGTCGAGCTGCTCCTGGCTCAGCGTGGGCGCGCCGCCGACCCTGATGCTGGCGGACCCGAAGATCTTGATCACGTCCGCGCCCGCCTCCGCCAGCGCGTCCACGCGGGCCCGGATTTCCTCCGGTCCGCCGCTCCCGGACGTGATGGGCTGGATCGAGGTCAGGACCCGCGGTCCCGGCAGCGATCCGCGCGCGATCGCGTCCCGGACCGGCACGTCCTCCGGTCCGCCCAGACTCTGCACCGTCGTGACACCGCTCGCGAGCATGTTCCATGCGTTTTCGGCCGCGTAAAGCACGCGATCCTCCGCCGTGTCCGTCGACTCCGCGCTGTGCAGCCGTCCCGTCTCCGCGTCGAAGTGCCAGCCGAGATGGACGTGGGTGTCGATGAGCCCCGGCAGCACGGTCGCCCCCGGGAGTTCGTATATCACGGCGCCTTCCGTGGCCCCCTCGTCGGCGATGGCTTCGATCCGCCCGTCGCGCACCACGAGTTCCCGGCCCGTGAGCACGGCGCCGCGCCCGTCGAGGATCCGGTCCGCCCCGATCACGATCGCGTCGTCGGGACCCGCCGGCCGGAGATCCGAGGCGTCCTGTCCGGCGTCCGGCGCGCACCCGCTCGCGCCCGGAATCGCGAGGACCGCGATGGCGCCCGCTCGGGCCATCAGAGCCCTGTGGCTTCGCGTCGAGTCAGTGGCGCATGGGAGCATGACATCCTCCGGAGCGGGAACAGGACCCGGGACTCGAAGTCCCGGCGCGGGAACCTTCGGAACACTAGTTGCTCGCGGGCGGCGCAGGTAGGATCACGCGACACCCACAGCCCCAGCCGTCCGACCCCGAGGAACGCATGCTAAACGTGATGAACGACTCCGGCTGCCGGCCGCGTCCCCCCCTGGCTCGCCTGGCCGTCTTCGTTTTCCTCATCGCGCCGGCGCTCCCGGCCGCGCCCCTCGCCGGGCAGGATGACGCCCCGTCCGAAGTCTCCGCGATCCTCGACGCGCTCCACGAGGCGGCCTCGGAGGCCGACTTCGACCGCTACTTCAGCCTCTACGCCGGCGAGTCCGTCTTCCTCGGCACCGACGCGACGGAGCGCTGGACGCGCGAAGAGTTCATGGACTACACGAGGGCCCGTTTCGACACGGGCACGGGCTGGACCTACCACACGCTGGAGCGCCACATCGCCATCGCCCCCGGCGGGCGCACCGCCTGGTTCGACGAGCGTCTCGAGAACGCCAACCTCGGCGAAACGCGCGGCAGCGGCGTGCTCGTGATGGAAGACGGGGGTTGGAAGATCGCGCAGTACAACCTCACGATCCCGATTCCCAACGAGATGGCCCGGGAGGTCGCCGAGCGGATCCGGGCGCTGACAGGCGGATGAGGCGTGCTCGAGCGGCACGGCGCCCGGTCGTACGGGGCAGCCCCGCCCCGGCGGGCGGCTCCGGCTTCTACCCGCTACCGACCAGCGCGCCGCCGGCGTCGATCGTGACCTCCAGCGGCGTCGGGGCGGCGAGCGGGGTCACCGTTTCCGAGCCATTCGGCCAGCGCACCCACACGGCCGTCGGATCGGAGGCCGGATCCGCCGAGAGCCCCATGACCTGCACAGGGTCGTCCTGCGACCAGTAGCCTCCGCCCGCGCGGATCTCGCGCAGCGGCCCGCGCCTCTCGCCGTACTCGAGCCGGATTGCGGCGCCGATGGCAGCCGGATTCTCCGCGCTCCCACGCAGTCGGACACGCAGCCCGGGCTTCGCGCCCCGGTTCCGGTACAGCTTCGTCCCGGCCCCGTTCTGGCTGATGAGCACGTCCACGCGCCCGTCGCCATCGTAGTCCGCGAAGGCCGCTCCACGCTGCTCGCCGTACACCGCGATGCCGGACCGCTGCCCCGGGACCGGCGTCAGCGCCCCCGTCCCGTCGCCTCGCAGCCACAGGCCGCGGCCCCCGTCGTTCCGGGCCGCTTCGCCGCGTAGCGCGAACAGGTTCTGGCTCAGGAAAACATCCTCGTGTCCGTCCCCGTCCAGGTCGGCCACCCCCGCGTGAAACGCCGGCGCCAACTGTGCTTCGCGCGGCAGCTCGAACGCCTCGAACGACCCCCCGTGGTTGATGAACACGGTGTGCGCCAGCGTCGTCGCCTCGACCGTCGGCAGGAGGTCCGCGGGCTGTTCCAGGATCTCGTTCACGCCCAACTGCCCGTAGTGCTCAAACCCCTGGATGCGGCCGCGAAGAAAGGGGAGGCCGCCCGCCAGCGTGAGGAGTCCCCGCACCGGCACCATCGAGCGCGTGAACTCGTCGTAGCGCGCTTCGATCACATCGCGGAAGCCATCGTTGTCCAGATCGGCGTGATAGGCGGTCGCCGGATGCTCCGGACTCGCGGTGAACTGCGAGTTGAGTCCCCGGTTGGAGACGATGAGGTCGGGCAGTCCGTCTTCGTTCAGGTCTCCCGTCGTCACCCCGTTCCACCACCCGGTCCGGGATTCGAGTCCGAAGGCGGCCGTCGCGTCCTCGAAGCGGCCGTCGCGATTGAGGAGGAGCCGCACGGGTCCCCACTCGATGGCGAGCAGCAGATCCTGGTCTCCGTCCGCGTCCACATCGCTGAACACGGCACCGGACACGAGGCCCACGTCGGTCAGGGCCGCCGCGTTCGATTCGTCGAGGACGTAGCGGCCGCCCTCGTTGAGGAAGAGGCGAGAGGTCGCCGCAACCGGATACTGGCCGGGGATCACGCGGCCGCCCGCGAAGAGGTCGACATCGCCGTCCCCATCGTAGTCCGCCGCCGCGAGGGGGCCGGTGCTCGCCTCGGCCCCCGGAAGAGTCTGCGCCTCGCGGAGCGCCGTACCGGAGGCCCCCAGGACCGTGGCCGAGGGGGCCGCCCGGTCGGCGCCGTCGTACGTCGCGGTCCCGACGATCACCGTGGCGCCGGCCTGGCCGGGGAGGACGAGGAGGCCCGTCTGGTCGCCCGGGGATGGCGCCGGCCCAACCGCCCCGCTGTCGCGCGCTCCCCGGTCCGGTGAGAACCCGCCCTCGCCGTCGCCGCGGAAGACCGAGAGGCCGGCGCCGCCTCCACCGCCGATCAGGGCGTCCGCGTCTCCGTCACCGTCGATATCGCCCCACGCGACGCCGGGGCCGCCCTGTCCCAGGCGCCACGTGATGAGCGGCTGCTGCGCGAAGTCGTCGAACGCGTTCTCCCGGTGACGGTGCTCGAGCAACTCGGACACGTCGTGGAACAGGGGCGTATCCGACTCCGCCGCCTTGGAAGCCGCCGCCGAAGCCGCCGCCGAAGCCGCCGCCGAAGCCGCCGCCGTGCCGCCGGCCGCCGGTTCCCGGATCTCGTAGATCCGGTTCGCCCGGACGCCCTCCACCCGGCTCATCGTCCCGTCCCGCCACACGACCTCGATCGTCAGTTCCCCGTCGCCCGCGGCGAAGCTGGCCATCGCCTCCGAACCGGAGAGATACAGCCCCCCCGCGACGATCTCCTTCGTCTGCGCCGGCAACTCGCCCCCCGACAGACGGACCCGCGCGCCGACCCCTGCCGTGTTGGGTCCCCGGCCGAGGAGCCGCACGGCCACCCGCGGCGCCCGTCCCACGTTCCGGTACACCCCCGCCGGCGCCAGCAGCCGGTTCGTGACGATGTCCAGGTCCCCATCCCCGTCGAGATCCGCCGCGGCCATCCCGTGCGAGATGTCTTCGTCCCCCGCGAACCCCCACGCCTCTCCCACCTCCTCGAAGGTCAGGTCTCCACGGTTGCGGAAGGCGACGTTGGAGAGGCGCAGCGAAGGGAAGCCGAGGATCCGCTGCCGCCAGTCCATCGATCCGACGCGCTGCGCCGCGTCCTTGTCCATCGCGTCGTAGAAGTGGCCCGTCCCCACGAGCAGGTCCTCGTAGCCATCGAGATCCACGTCCACGAACGTGCTCCCCCACGACCAGCCCGACGCGTCGAGGCCCGCGAACTGCGCCGCTTCCGCGAAGGTGCCATCCCCCCGGCTCAGGTAGAGCGTGTTGCGCGGCGTCTGCGGCCGGTTATCGAACCGCCCCGCAAACTGCGGATCCGCCTCCCCGCCGACCATCTGCTTCATGCGCAGCCGCTGCTCCCGGCTCAGCATCTCCACCACGAAGAAGTCCGTGAACCCGTCCCGGTCCACATCCGAGAAATCCACGCCCATGGAGGCGAAACTCGTGCTCCGCATGGCGAGCGGCGCGAGCATCCGGAAACCCCCGTCCCCATCGTTGATCCAGACGTGATCGGGGCTGTGAAAGTCGTTGCAGACGTACAGGTCCGGATCTCCGTCCCCGTCCATGTCCTGGAAACGGGCCGCGAGTCCCCACTCCATCGGCTCGGACTCCAGCGGCCGGCCCTCCTCGTCGAGGAACGCGCCCTCCGTCCACGGCACCGCCGTGAACCGTCCCGTCCCGTCGTTCAGGTAGAGCCGGTCGGGCTCCGCCAGTTCGAGCCGGGGGACCATCCCCTCCTGGACCTCTCCGAGCGTGAAGTGCTCCCGCCACTCGGGGAGAAGCTCGAACCCGTCCTCCGTCTGCCGGTAGATGTTGCTCGGCTGGAGGACCTCGGGCGGGAAGAGATCCTGCACCGTCGCGACCTTGTTGTTCACCACGTACAGGTCGAGGTCCCCGTCCCCATCGATGTCGGCGAGCGTCATCGACATGCTCCCGAGCGTCGAGGTGAGCCCCGCCGCCTCCGTCCCGTCCGTGAACCGTCCCGTCCCGTCGTTCAGGTAGAGCGCGTTCGGCCCTCCGAGCGCGTTGACGAGCAGGTCGAGATCTCCGTCCCCGTCCACATCCGCGAACACGGCTCCCGTCGAGAAACGGTCCGCCGCGGCGACCCCCGCCTCCTCGGCGATGTCCTCGAAGCGCCAGCCGCCCAGGTTCCGGTAGAGCCGGTTCGGCCCGTCCATCCCGGCGAAGTAGAGATCGACGCGGCCGTCGCCGTCCACGTCCCCCGCCGCGACGCCGGACCCGTTCAGGTAGTGGCTGTTGTCGATGTACTGCTCTTCGGTCACCACGTTCTCGAACGAGATCCCGGTCTCCGAAGGGGCGCGTCGCTCGAACCCCGGCTCGTCCTCGCCCGACACCCGAAGCTCGGCCCAGCGGTATCCGCCCTCCTCGACCCAGTCCGGCGCACCCGGTCCGCACCCGCCGAAGAGCGCGGCGGCCGCCAGCAGCGTGACGCGGAGGAAGGGCCGGTCGTCGTGATGAGTGTCGGGCATGCGCCTCGCGAGGGTTCGGGATCGACTCGCTCCGTCCTGCTCCAGACACAACGCGCGAGCGGGCTGTATCATATCACCTGCAAACGTCACGGGAATGCGCGGCGTCCGCCGCCAACCGGAGGAGGATCGTCACATGAAGCCGAGGTTCATCGCCGCTCTCGTCGTCGCCGGAGTGCTGGCCCCCGCAGGTCTGTTCGCCCAGGATGGCGGCGTCTCGGATGCCGGCGGGATCCACGAAGCGCCGCCGGTCCCCGCGGGGACGGATCCGACCGCCATCCGGGACGAGATTCTCGACCATTTCCAGCGCTCCAGCCGCAAGATCTCGGAACTCGCGCGCGTGATGCCCGCCGAGAAGTTCTCGTGGGCGCCCGGCGAGGGGGTGATGCAGGTGGGCGAAGTCTACATGCACATCGCCCGCTACAACTTCATGTACCTCGACGAGAACCTGGGGATCGCGCCCCCGAACGGCTTCGACTACGCGGACATCGAGTCGATCCGCGACAAGGACAGGGTGCGCGAGATCCATGAGATGTCCGTCCGCCATGTCATGGAGCAGGTGGGCGCGCTCACCGAGGCGAAGCTCGACGGGCAGACCGAACTCTACGGCCGCACCGTGCAGGGCTGGGCCGTGCTCCTGCAGCTGGTCTCGCACATGAACGAACACGTGGGGCAGTCCGTCTCCTACGCCCGCATGAACGGCATCGTTCCCCCGTGGTCCCGCTGACGATACGGCGGGGTCTCGACGGGGGGCGCATGGAATAGTCATAGGCCATGATCAACGCGATTCGCCGCAGTTCGAGGGCGGCGGTCACGGTCGCCCTGCTGGCGGCGCTCGCTGGCTGTCGGTACACGACGGATCCGGCCGACATGCCCGTCACGGGGAACTGGCTCGGCCACATCCTGCGCCTCGATGGCGGGCTGGCCTGGGAGTTCCGGCTGCATGAAGACGGGTTGGGCAACGTCTCCGGCACGGTCAGCCGAACGGATTTCGTCCGGATCCCCGCGCCGAGCGAAACCGTATCCCCCGGAACCGTGGAAGGCGTCCACGCCTCGTCCGAAGTCAGGCTGATTCTCGACTACGGATCGTATTCCGAGGCCTATGAGGGGCGCTTCAGGTCCGACGATCGTATCGAGGGCTTCATCGTTCGCGGCACGGTCGTGCGGAATATCGGCACCCTGGAACTCAGACGGATCGCTCGGGGCTCCGACGATACGGCCGACGGTGCCACAATCCCCGCCAACGGGGGTATCACGCCGGGCAACTGAACACGTGACCGCGCGACCCACACCGCACGGGTTTCTCGCATGGACCGTCAGCACCGTTCCAATCGGACGATTCTCGTAACCGGGGCGAGTGGCTATGTCGGGGGCCGCCTCGTCCCGGCGCTCGAGGAGCGCGGCGAACGGATCCGCTGTCTCGCCCGTAACCCCGGGTACCTCGCCAACCGGTTCTCGAGTCGGACGGAGGTCGTCGCGGGCGACGTGCTGGATCCCGATTCGCTCGTCGCGGCTCTCACCGGGGTAGATGCGGCCTACTACCTCGTCCATTCCATGGGATCGCGGGCCGGCTTCGAGGAGCAGGACCGCATCGGCGCCCGCAATTTCGCCCGCGCCGCGCGGGAGCGGGGCGTACGGCGGGTGATCTATCTCGGCGGTCTGATCGGCGACGGCGAGTTGTCGCCCCACCTCGCGAGCCGTCTCGAAGTCGGCCGCATCCTCGCGTCCGAAGGGCCGCCGACGCTGGAGTTCCGCGCCTCCATCATCATCGGATCGGGGTCGCTCTCCTTCGAACTGCTGCGGAGTCTGGTCAACAAGCTGCCGGCAATGGTCACGCCGCGGTGGGTGCGGACGCCTGCCCAACCCATCGCGATCGATGATGTCATCGCCTACCTGACCCGCGGACTCGATCTCGACGACGAGGGCAGCGCCGTGTTCGAGATCGGCGGGCCCCGGCAGGTCACCTACGGCGAGTTGATGCAGGAATACGCTCGCCAGATCGGTGTCCGCCGCGTCATGATTCCGGTTCCCCTCCTCAGTCCCCGGCTCTCGAGCCTGTGGCTCGGCCTTGTGACGCCCGTGTACGCGCGCGTGGGCCGGAAGCTCATCACCAGCCTCCGCAACGAGACGGTCGTTCGCGACGACGCGGTTCTGGAGCGCTTCCCGGTTCGTCCCCTTGGGGTGGGCGAGGCGATCGCCCGCGCCCTGCGAGACGAAGACCGGGAGATGGCCCGGACCCGTTGGAGCGACGCCGTGTCTTCGAGTGGCGGGGGACCGCGATGGGGCGGAAGACGCTTCGGTTCGCGGATCGTCGACCGGCAACAGGCCGAGGTCCCGGCCGAGACGGCGTGTGCTTTCGCCCCGATCCAGCGCATCGGCGGCTCCCGGGGGTGGTACTTTGCGAACTGGCTGTGGGGGCTGCGGGGCGCTGCGGACCTGCTCGTAGGCGGCGTCGGCATGCGCCGCGGCCGGCGGCATCCGGTCGACATTCGGCCGGGAGACCCGCTCGATTTCTGGCGCGTCGAGGCCTTCGAGCCCGGCCGCCTCCTGCGTCTGCAGGCCGAGATGAAGGTGCCCGGCCGCGCCTGGCTGCAGTTCGAGGTGGAACCCGCGAAAAAGGGGAGCCGCGTCACCCAGACAGCGGTCTTCGACCCCCTCGGTCTGGGCGGATTGCTCTACTGGTACGGCCTGTACCCCATCCACTGGCTGATCTTTCGCGGCATGCTTCGGGGAATCCTGCGCCGCGCCGCCCCCGGCGCCGACCGGAGAAACCTGCAATCAGCCGGGAGGTAAACTTGCAATTCGCCGCTGTCCAGATCAGCAGGCTCCGGGTGACGAACTGACGTCGGTTGACCTCGCCCGGACGGCCGGACAAACAACCAGGAGGCCGATATGACGGACCGCTCGAAGGCGGACATCATGACGCTCATTGCCCGTGCCCCCTGGCGCGAGGCGGTGACGTATCGCGACACCTGGCCTCACGAGTACGTCGTCAGCAAGAAGCACGGGCAGCAGGAACTCCTCGCTGCGTTCTGCGAACGGATCGGGCGGGGCGAGGGCGTGACCTGCCACTTCTTCCATCAGACGCGCCAGTACCTGTTCCTCGGCGAATACAAGTACTGGACGATGACGGAATGCGCGGACATCGATCCGGACGGTGATTACGTCCTGAACCGCGCGCTCCTCTACCGGGATCGCCGCGACTTCGCGATCCGAAAAGGCGACACGGGCAAACACGGGTAACTACCAGAGACGGTCCAGGCCGTAGCGGTCGAACACTCGATCGGCTGACACGACGACAAGACGGCGTGCGAGGGCCTGTGCTGCCAGCATGCGGTCGAACGGGTCACGATGCGGTCCCGGAAGGCGCCCCGCGCGTTCCGCGTCGCTGACGCTGATCGGAAGCTCGTCGAACCCCTGGCCGGCTATGTGGTGGCCCACGTCCAGGGCCACTGCCTCACCACCCGGTAGTTTGCCGATCCGGTGCTTCGTCGCGATTTCCCAGGCTGATGCCGCGCTGACCGCGATGTCGTTGGTCTCGTCCGCGATGAGACGCCAGGCCTTCCGGGACAGGCGCCCGCTGTCCGCGATCCACCAGAGAAACGCATGCGTGTCCAGCAGCACGCGCAACGGCTACCTGCCTTCCCATGCGGCCAGTTCCTCCTCCGGCAGTGGATCGAAAAAGCTGTCGGGAATCACGCACCGGTCCTTGAGAATATCCGGCCGGCGCTTACCGACCGGCTTGCAGGCTACCAGCCGTGCGACCGGCTCGCCTCGTCTCGCGATCACGACGTCCTCCCCATTCTCGACTCGCGCCAGCAGACGCGAGAGCTGTGTCTTGGCTTCATGAACGTTCACGACGTGTGACATCTCCCCTCCGGAACCTGGTATCTAGCTAAGAATCTAGCCAGGCCGCGAGCGGGATCAAAGACGCCCGGCGTTCCGGAAGAACCGGGCGAAGCGTCGGCGCCACGTCGGGCGCTGGTTCCCTCCACCGGGCGAACATGGCAGGTTACCGCGCCCGCTGGAGCGGTCGCCGCACGGAAGCGGCGGTCGCGCACTCACAACGGAGTCTCCCATGATTGCTCAACAGACCCTCATGCAGTTCGACCACATCGTGACCGGCTGTCGCGCCACGCTGGAAGCCGTGCCGGATGACCGCCTCGACTGGCGTCCGCACGAGAAGTCGTGGACCCTCGGCGAGTTGGCGACCCACGTCGCGATGATCCCGAACTGGACTGTGGCGTCGCTGACCATGTCCGAGTTCGACGTCGCTCCGGAGGGCGATGGCCCGCCGCAGAATCCCGTACTCACGTCTTCGGCCGAACTCGTTGCGGCGCTCGACCAGAGTGCGGCCGCGGCCCGGGAGACGATCGAGGCCACTTCGGACGAGACCTTCGCCGGTACGTGGACGCTGAAAGTGGCGGGCGAGGATCGCTTCACGATGCCCAAGGCGGTCGTGGTCCGGAGCTTCGTCCTCGATCACCTGATCCACCACCGGGCGCAACTGGGCGTCTACCTGCGGCTGCTCGACGTGCCGGTGCCCCAGATGTTCGGGCCTACGGCGGACTATCCGGATATGTAACGGGAAGGAGCGGCGCCGCGGGCGGCGGCGCGGTCAGTCCAGCAGCTTCAGCCAACTCCGCAGTTCGCCCGCCTTGTCAGCCTGGCGGCTGATCGATTCGCGGTTCACGTCGTTCAACTCGGTGGGCCCGCGAGTGGGCATCGCCCCCATCTCTTCCGCGACGGCGTACGCCTCCTCGGCGTTCTTGAGGGCATCGACGAAGGCCCCGGCCGCCCGGTGTACCAGGGCGGCGGCGTCCGCCTTCGCCTCCCGGGCCACTTCCAGCCGCTCCTCCGCCCTCTTCACCGCGAGCGTGGCGTTGGCCAGCGCCCGGTACGCCGCGTCGTACGCCTCTTCCCTGGACATCGCCTTCCTGTAGGCGTCGAGGGCCCTCTTCGCCGGATCCTTCATCTCGCGTCCCCTTTGACGGTGCCGCCTGCGATCGGACCACCGCGGGGAAGATAGCGCGCGGCCTCGGCCGGCGGACACTTCCAATCGAAGCCTGCTACCGGAAACGGCTTCGGTCGATGCCGGGGATGACGCGGAGCGCGTTCTCGAAGTACACCTTGCGCAGGACCTTATCCGGGAGGTCGAGGCCGTACATGCGCCAGAAGGCGTGGTACCTCCGGTAGTAGGGGAAGTACTCGTCCGCGGACTCCAGCACACGGAAGTACGTGGGGTACTCGTCCGGCGCCCAGGAATCCTTCCCCATCAGAATCCGGTCCTGGTACTCGATGAAGAACTCGCGGGCGAAGCGCGGCTGTCGGCCCGGCTCGTAGATCACCGCCCCGAGCCCGACGTTCATGTTGGGGATCTCGTCGAGCAGGCGCCCGAGACGGCCGAGATCGTGGCCGAGCCACGCGAGGTGGGCGGCGATGAAGGTCGTCTCCGGATGCCGGCGGAACATGTTCAACTGTTCGCCCAGCACCTGTTCGAAGGAGGGCGGGCCGCTCTGCCGGCGGCGGGGCCGGAGGCGAAGCTCGAGCCAGCGCTCGTTGTGCTCGTCCATCGGCTCCCAGAACTCCGCCGGGTCCGCCGAGTGGATGAGGACGGGGATGCCGAGCTCCCCCGCCTTCGCCCAGATCGGATCGAGACGGGGGTCGTCCACCGGGACGCGCTGTCCGGCCGCGTCGGTGATCCACAGCCCGAGGCTCTTGAAGATCTTGAGGCCGCGAGCGCCGGCTGCGACATCGGCCTCGAGGCGGGCCGCCGCGAGCGCGCCGAACTCGGGGTCTTCGATGTCACCGAAGTCGACGTTCGCGAACACGACGAAACGTCCGGGATACGCCGCCTCGAAAGCTTCGATCTGTCGCGCGAGCTGCCTTCCGGTCCCCCCGCTCAGGTTCACGCCGACCGCGAGGTTGAGCGCGTCCATGTCGCGTACGAGCTGGTCCATCTGCGCTCGCGGCATCATCCCGTTGAGGTGCAGGTGGACGTCCACGAAGGGGAACGCGGCACTCGACACCGGATGCTCGGGGACGACGAGGGTCGAGCGGGGGTCGTACGCCTCGACGGTCATCGGGGCGGACGTGTCGGGCGGTACGGACGGCGGTCCGCGCCTCACCTGCGCATCGAGAGGCCAGACGCTCCCGAGCATGATCACCATGGCCGCCGCTGTCTGCGCTCGCCTCATCCCTTGGCCTCCCTCACCCCCTGAAGTGCGCGGCGATCCTGTCCGCCAGCGCGGTGATCATCTTCTCTCCCAACTCCGCCGTAGCCCCTCGCGCATCGCCCAGGATACCGTTCGGCGTCACGCTCCTGAAGCCCTCGCTGAGCACGCGGCGGATGAGTTCCGGCTCCTCGCTCGGTGTCGTCAGCTGGCCGCACGCCGCGAGTTCCTCGCGCACGAGACCGTCGTGCAGCGCCATCATGATCGAGGTCTCCGCGATGTCGGCGTGCCCGCCCACGCGATAGCCCAGACCCGCCTCCGCCTCGGCGATCTCGCGCCACGTCCCGATCACCTCGATCAGGTCCGCGTAGACATCAACGGAACAGTCGGGCCCCACCGCTTCGTTGAAGGCGTCCCGCGCCTCCGCGAGCGGGGCGAAGTTGCCGCCGTGCGAGGGGACGAAGCAGACCCGCCGGAAGCCGTGTTGCGCGAGGCTCAGGCAGTAGTCGCGGCAGACGGCGAGGAAGGTGTCCTTCCCGAGGGAGACGGTGCCGGGGAACGCCAGGTGATGGTCGGACCAGCCGATGCGGATCGTGGGGCCGACGAGCGCGTCACCGAGCCGCCGGGCGATCTCGACCGCCAGCCGGTCGCCGTGCTCGGAGTCCATGAACAGAGGCAGATGAGGCCCGTGTTGCTCCACCGCGCCCGCCGCGACGACGACGGTGGTGACCCCGGCCTCGATCGCCGCCCCGATCTCGGGCGAGGTCATCCGTTCCATCCGTATTTCGACCGACATGGGTGTCGCTCCGGCTCGCTGGGCTGGAAGGCGGAGGGCAGGTCCCGCAACCTGTCGCGAGCCGAAGATCCGCCTACCGGGGCGAGGGCGCTACCCTGAAGATGGAGTTCGCACGGCGAGCCTGCCTGCTAGTCCCTGCCTGAGAAACGGAACACGCCACTGAAGCGCCAACCAGCCTCTCTTATCGAGGCCGAGCGCCGGATCACGGCTTCCAGATCTCCCTGCGAGAGCGGTACGCCGATACCCCTGGAGGCTTCGCTGAGGCGGGCGAGATCCACAATGACCGTCTCGTCGCTTTCGTTTTCTCCCGTTTTCTTGAGCGTCATGAAGCGTTGGGGCGATCCGGTGGGGAGCCGCGGCCCCGAGAGCGAGGCTTGCATGAACGCGGCTTGCAGGGCCGTCGCGTTGGGACCCGCGGGTCCTTCGGCGACCAGAGAGTCGAAATGGACACGGATGCCCGCCGAAACGTGTCGACTCCACGGTGTATCCAGTTCCGGACCCGTCACTTCCAGGTCCAGGTTTCTCAGGCTGTCCAGCCATGTGGAGAGGATCTCGCGGACCGCGGTACGATCCCCCTGGGGCTCGCCAACGGCAGGAGTCAGCGCCGCATCGGCGGACGTCAGTTCCGCGTCGTCGGTGCAATACACAAGGCCTGCCAGGAGCATGCATACTGCGGCCAGTTGGAAGGCCCCGCGCAGCCAGCGGGGTAGAGGCGTCGGCTTGTTCCTGACGATCATTCGAATTCTCTCTTCCAGAGGGCTGGCGCTCTGCCCGTCAGCGGCCGTGCTGATGAACGCGGGGAGACGGAGCGCGGAGGACGTCGACATGAACTCGACGGTCCGCAGCAGGGAACCGGCGTAAACGCGCGGCTCAACGGGGATGGAAGACGAGGCCAGCGCATCGCAGCAGACCTCCTGGGCCGCCCGCAGCTCCCGGCGTGCCCGCCACGCCACGGGGTTCCACCAGAAGGCGGAACAGGCCAGCCACTCGAGCCAACGAACGAGATGGTCTCGCCGACGAACGTGTGCGAGTTCGTGCGCGAGGATGCAGCGAAGTTCCTCGGATTTCAGGCCGGCGGCGAGGGTCGCGGGGATCAGGACGCGCTGGCGGTTCCCGCCCCACCACACCATCGGGGATACATGCGCCTGAGTCGTGTAGATCGGTGGTGCGCTACGCAGGCCGAGCGTTCCCGCGATCTCCCCGGCCATCAGTTGGACTCCCGGGGCGGCAACCTCGGACGCCCGCATGAGGTAGCGATGGAGACGGAAGGTGCGGAGGAGGCTCCACGTGACCACGGTCGCGGTTCCGAAGAGCCAGAGCAGCACGAGCCCTGTCTTCCAAAGGCCGGCGAGCCAACTGGCTAGTGAAACGGCGAGCGATGGCGTTGGCTGGGATCCCGAGGGAAGACCAGCCGCGACCGGAAAGGTCAACTCGGTTCGCGGTGCGAATACGGGAATCGAGATCAGCGGAGGAGCGAGGAGCGCGACGAGCAGCAGGAGCCATAGCGTGTGGGAAAGCGCGGGTCGGCCGAATCGCCGCGTCAGCGCCCACGCCAGCCCCGCCAGGACGACGGAAACGGCCAGCTTGCTGGCCCCGATCTGGAGGATCAGATCCGTCACCCTTCCTCCAGGATCCTCCGCAAGCGCTCGATCTCCTCCGGCGCGAGCTTCCGCTCTTCGATCAACTGCGTGATCATGGGGACCAGCGAGCCGCCCGTGATGCGGTCGGCCAGCGCCTCGAGGCGCCCGGACGCGTACGCCTCGCGGCTGATCTGTGCCGAAAAGAGCTGAGTCCCGAGGCTGGCGTCACGGTGGACGAAGCCCTTGTCCTCGAGCCGCTGCAGGAGGCGCTGGATGGTGCCGTGCGCCGACCTCGTCGTGTCCGGGTAGAGCTGTTCCCGCAGCCGGCGCGCCGTGAGGCGTCCTTCCTTCCAGAGGTGCTCCATGACCGCGAGTTCGGCGTTGGCCAGACGCGGTGTCGTCATGTGGGTCCCTTTCTTGATCGGCTTCGGTCTGGGGCGTTGGGCGCTCGACCCCCCGCGCTATCTCTTGAGGCGAAGCTTACCCTGGCTGGTTACCGCCTCTTCACACGTCATCGTGAGGGCGACGGGTTCGCCCTCGGAAGAACTCAGGCTCGAGCCTTCCGCACCGGTACATTCAATGTGCATCCCACTGAGGAACCTGTTCCGCGTGAGGGGACGCACGCGCAGGTGGCGGGCGAGTTCGGCCCTCACCGCCGCCGCTTGCGGCGAGAGCCCGGCCTCCAGCATCGCGGATCTAAGACCTGCAAGGTCCAGTTCCACGACTTTGTGGCCTCCCGCCCCGTCGTCCGGCGTCACGGCCAGGAACAGGTCGGCGGGAGTGCGGTCGGAGAGGGCTGCTTCCCCGGCGGCACGCACGGCCTTGGCGAGTTCGACCGGGAGTGCGTGTTCCGTTGCGAGCGCATCGAGCTGGTCGCCGAGCGCGCGCAGCACGTGCAGGGGTCGGTCCACAGCCGGAACGCGTTCGACGACCGTCCCTGACTCGCTCACCGGCGGCGCCAGCGCCGGATCGACGGAAGTGAGATCCGACTGATCGGTGCAGTAGATGAGGCCGCCCGCGAGCAGGCACACGGCGCCGCAGCGCAGGGCGACGCGGAGCCAGCGCGGGGTGGGGGTCGGGGTTCGGTTCGTCATGATCACGCGAAATCTCCTTTCCAGCCGCGACGCTCGGCCGCAGCGATCGATCGTGCTTGCGAAGGTCAGCGGGCCCGGGGTCCGGGCCCTGGACATGAAGTCGATCACCCGGAGCAGCGCCCCGGCGTAGGTGCGGGGTTCGGCGGCGATCGCGGCGACGGCGATCGCGTCGCAGCACAGCTCCTCGGACGCCCGCAACCGCCGCCGCGCCCACCAGGCGACCGGGTTCCACCAGAAGGCCGCGCACGCGAGCCATTCGAGCCAGCGCACGATGTGGTCGCGGCGCCGGACATGGGCGAGTTCGTGCGCCAGGATGCAGCGCAGTTCGGCCGCGTCCATGTCGGCCAGCAGTTCCGAGGGGAGGAGGATCCGGACCTTCCCGCCGGCCCACCACACCATGGGGGATAGCTGCGCGCGCGTCGCGTAGACGGTCGGGGCCGCGCCGAGTCCGAGCCTGTGGGCGACCTCCCGCGCGAGGCGCTGGACCTCGTGCGGCGCGGTTTGCGATGCTCTCGCGAGCGAGCGATGGAACCGCAGCGTACGCACGAGCGTCCAGCCGAGTACGGAAGCCGTGCCCAGAAGCCAGAGCCAGACGAGCGCTTCCCTGCCGTGACTGCCGAGCCACCCGAGCAGGATGGCCCCCGCCGATGGTGCCGCCTCCGCTTCCGGAAGACCCGTCACGACCGCGGGACCAACCGGATCGACTCCCGCCGACCAGACCGGAATCGAGACGAACGGCGGCACGAGCAGGACCGCGAGCGGCAGCAGCCACAGCCCGTGCGCCAGCGGAGGGCTCCCGAGGCGCCGCGCCACGATCCACGCCACTCCGGCAAGGCCGATCGAGATCGCCAGCTTGCTGGCCCCGATCTGGAGAATCACGTCCGTCATCCGGCTCCCGCTCGACTCGAAACAGTCTTTCTCACGACGACATGTCGTAATTGTACGACGCAATGTCGTAAACATCAAGCGGGGCCGGCGAAGGCCTTCTCGCACGCGAGGTCGCCGGAGACCCCCGTTTCAGATTCCGGTGGGTTCATCTATTGTATTCGGGCTGTATGGTCGGGTGGGGTGGCCGGTGTCGGTTCCTTCGCCCGTGCCCTCCCTCCCGCAGGACCCCCGTCGAACGAGGTAAGGAACATGCGTACGCGCTCAGGGCTCCCGGTCGCAGTATCTCTCCTCGCGGTGCTCGCCCTCACCGCTGTCCCTCTTCCCGCTCTGGCCCAGGACGCCGATGTGCAGGCGGCCGTCCAGGCGCTCGAATGGCGTGAAATCGGCCCCACGATCATGGGCGGGCGGATCGCCGACATCGCCGTCAACGAGGCCGATCCGTCCACCTTCTATGTCGGCGTGGCGACGGGTGGCGTGTGGAAGACGATCAACGGCGGGTCGACCTTCGAGTCGATGTTCGACGACCAGCCGATGCTGTCCATCGGGGACATCACCCTCGCCCCCTCGAATCCGAACGTCGTGTGGGTCGGGTCGGGAGAGCCGCAGAACCGGCAGTCCTCCCCCTGGGGGATGGGTGTGTTCCGGTCGACGGACGCCGGCCGGACCTGGACCCATCTCGGACTCGAGGAGACGAACCATATCTCCCGCATCCAGGTGCACCCGCGGAATCCGGACGTAGCGTACGTGGCGGCGATGGGTCGCCTGTGGGGCCCGAACCCCGAGCGCGGCGTGTACCGGACGATGGACGGCGGCGAGACGTGGGAACTCGTCCTCCATGTCGACGAGCACACGGGCGCGATCGACCTCGCCATGGATCCGGGCGACCCGATGACGCTGTTCGCGGCCATGTACCAGCGGCAGCGGACGCTGTGGGGCTTCAACGGCGGCGGGCCGGGCGGCGGCATCTACCGGACGATGGACGGCGGCGACAACTGGACGAAGCTCGCGGGCGGTCTGCCGGAGGGCGACGTCGGCCGCATCGGGCTCGACATCTACCGCCGGGACGGCAACGTCGTGATGGCGATCGTCGAAGCCGACGCCCGCGCTCCGGGTGGGGGCGGCGGGCCGCAGGGTCCCGGTGATCCCGAGCGCAAGACGGGGACCTACAAGTCGACCGACCGCGGCGAGACGTGGGTGCAGACCAGCACGACCAACAACCGTCCCATGTACTACAGCCAGATCCGCATCGACCCGAACGATCCCGAGCGGATCTACCTGGGCGGCTCGAGCCTGTACCGCTCGTCCGACGGCGGGAACAACTTCACGCCCGACGCGGCCTCCGAGGTCCACTCCGACCACCACGCGCTGTGGATCGACCCGGCGAACTCCGATCACCTCATCCTCGGCGGCGACGGCGGCGTCTCGATCAGCTGGGACCGCTCGGACAACTGGCGTCAGCTGACGAACCTTCCGCTGGCGCAGTTCTACGAGATCGGCGTCGACAACCGCGACCCGTATCACGTGTGCGGTGGCCTGCAGGACAACGGCTCGTGGTGTGGTCCCTCGGACACCTGGTCCAACCAGGGGATCCGACCCCGCGACTGGTACAACATCGGTAGCGGCGACGGCTACTTCACCGTCCTCCACCCCAACGGCGAGACGATGCTCGCGGAGTCCCAGAACGGGAACCTGATGCGGACGAACCTGAAGACGGGCGAGCGCCTGCGCATGCGCCCGCTGGGACGCCCCGGCGAGGATGAGGAGGATCCGCCCGACTACCGCTGGAACTGGGATACGCCGGTTGAGGTGTCGCCGGGCGACCCGAACACGGTCTACTACGGCGGCAACGTGGTGTTCAAGTCGACGGACTACGGGCAGACGTGGGAGCAGATCTCCCCCGACCTGACGAAGGCCATCGACCGCCAGACGCTCGAGATCATGGGCGTCCTCGGCTCCGAGCCGATGATGTCGGCCAACGACGGGACGTCGACCTTCGGCAACATGATCTCGATCGAGGAATCGCCGCTCGATCCGATGGTCGTGTACGCGGGCACCGACGACGGAAACCTGCAGGTGACGCGGGACGGCGGCGCGACGTGGACGAACGTGGCGCCGAACATGCCGGGCGTGCCGGATCAGTTGTACATGACCCGCATCGTGGCTTCGCACGCCGATGCGGGCACGGTCTGGGTGGCGGGGGACAACCACCGCAACGACGACATGGCCCCGTACCTGTACGTCTCGAACGACTTCGGCGGGACGTGGCGCGCGGTCAGGGACGGGATCCCGGACGGCTGGTCGCTGAACGCGCTGGCACAGCACCCGCGCGCGGCGAACCTCCTCTTCGCCGGCAACGAGATCGGCACGTACTTCTCGATCGACGCCGGCAACTCGTGGCATCCGCTGCTGCGGAACATGCCGCCCGCGCCGGTGGACGACATCAAGATCCAGGAGCGCGAGAACGACCTCGTCATCGGCACGCACGGGCGCGGGATCTGGATCATGGAGGACATCACGCCGCTCGAGGAGTTGAGCCAGGAGGTGCTGGCCTCCGAGGTGCACCTGTTCTCGACCCAGTCGGCGGTCGCCTACAACCCGTACACGCCGCAGGGCTGGACGCCGGGCGTATGGGAGGCGGAGAACCCGCCTCCGGGCGCCCGGATCCGCTACTGGCTGGGCAGCGACCTGCCGGAGGCCCCGATGGCCGATGAGGAAGGCGGCGAGACCGGTGAGCGGATCGTCACCGGCGGTCCGTCGGCGAACGGCGATGCCATGGCCCCCGCGGCCGCGATGGCCGGTAACGCGGCGATCACGATTCTCGACGCGGACGGCTCCGTGATTCGTGAACTCGAGGGTGGCGGCGACCGCGGCCTCAACGAGGTCATGTGGGATCTGCGCTACGAACCCCCGCCGGCCGCGCCGGGCGGTGGCGGATTCTTCCGCGCCGGCGCCACGGCGCCCAAGGTTCTCCCGGGGACGTACACGGCCCGGCTGGAAGCGGCCGGCCAGACGATGGAGACGTCGGTCGCCGTGCGGCTCGACCCGCGCGTGAACATCAGCAACGGCGACCTCATGGCGCGGCAGGAAGCGCTCATGAGCGCCTATGCGCTGGCGAAGCCGACGAACGAGGGGTTGCAGGCGCTGAGCCGGATGCGCGAACACCTGTCCTCCATCGAGGACCAGCTCGAGGACCACGAGGTGTCCGAGTCGCTGACGGCGGAAGTCGAAGCCGTGGGCGAGGAACTGGACGAGATCGGAGACGAGCTCGACAGGGCGCGAAGCGGCGCCGGCGTGTCCGGCGGCCTCTCCGGCTATCACACGGCGCCAACGGCCGACATGCTTTATCAGCTCGAGCGAGGCTGGGATACCCTGCCCGGCGCCATCGACCGCCTCAACGCCGTCATAGAGGACCGGATGCCGGCGCTCTACGCCGCGCTGCAGGCGGCGGGGGTCCGTCCGGACCTCGGCGATCCGGTGGAAGTTCCGATGCCGCCGATGCGCTGACGCAGCCGCCGGACCGCCGGGGCCGGGCGTTGAACCCGGCCTCAGCCGAAGCCGCCCGCCGCGAGCCCGGAAACTCGGGCTCGCCGGCGGGCGGCGGCGCTTCCGGCCGGGAGGACTTTGGCTTCCGGGTACACCATCGCCATAATGGGCGCCGAAACTCTGCACACGATTCGCGCCACGATTCGCGCAAGGAGAGTCCGCAAATGTCGTTTTTCGCCCCCCATCGGGCCTTCGCCCGCGAGGTCCTGCCGGCCGTCGCGATCGTCCTCGGAGTCCTGGTCGCCCGACCCGGCTTCGCCCAGGAGCTGACGACGCCCGAGGCGTTCTTCGGCCACGAGATCGGCGCCGACTACGAACTCCCGGATTACGGCGATCTCACCCGCTACTGGGAGACGCTGGCTGCCGAGTCGCCGCGCATGACACTGCAGTCGATCGGGACGACGGCCGAAGGCCGCGACCAGCTCATGGCGATCGTCACCTCGCCCGAGAACCATGCGAACCTGGATGAATACCGGGAGATCTCTTCCCGCCTCGCGCTTGCCCGGGGCGTCTCCGAGGAGGAGGCGCGCGCCCTTGCGCGGCGCGGCAAGGCGATCGTGTGGATCGACGGCGGCCTCCATGCGACGGAGGTGCTGGGCGCGCAGCAGCTGATGGAGACGCTGTGGCAGTTCGTGAGCGGGACCGACGACGAGACGATGCGGATCCTCGACGATGTCATCATCCTCTTCGTCCACGCGAACCCCGACGGGATGGACCTCGTCTCGAACTGGTACACGCGGATCGAGGAGAAGACGGAGCGCTCCACGCGCGGGATCCCCGTCCTCTACCAGAAGTACGTGGGCCACGACAACAACCGGGACTTCTACACGTCCTTCCAGCCGGAATCCGAGAACATGAACCGGCAGATGTACCGGACGTGGTATCCCCAGATCGTCTACAACCACCACCAGACGGGCCCCACCGGGACCGTGCTCTTCGCGCCCCCGTTCCGCGATCCCTTCAACTACAACATCGATCCGATGGTCATCACCGGGATCGATCTCGTGGGATCGGCCATGCACTCCCGCTTCACGGAGGAGGGGAAGCCGGGGGCGACGCGGCGGCGCGGCGCGAACTACTCCACCTGGTGGAACGGCGGCCTGCGCACCACGCCCTACTTCAAGAACATGATCGGGCTCCTCACGGAGACGATCGGGAACCCGACTCCGATGGAGATCCCGCTCATCCTCGAGCGGGTGCTGCCCAACGACAATCTGCCGGCCCCGATCGAACCCCAGCCTTGGCACTTCCGACAGTCGGTCGACTACTCGGTGACCGCGAACAAGGCGGTGCTCGACGTCGCCTCCCGCTATCGCGAGACGTTTCTGTATCGCATCTGGCGCATGGGGATGAACTCGATCGAGCGCGGCAGCAAGGACAGCTGGACGATCCACCCCAGGCGCGTCGACTGGCTGCGCGACGAAATGCAGGCCGGGGCGGGCGAGACGGATTTCGCCCGCAACGTCGGCGGTTTCGGGGGCAGCCGCGGCACGCGCGCGGACTATGAGAAGCTGTTCGACCCCGACCTGCGCGATCCCCGCGGGTACATCCTCCCCTCGGACCAGGCCGACTTCGCGACCGCGACGAAGTTCGTCAACGCGCTGCTCGAAAACGGCGTGATCGTGGAGCGGGCGACTTCGGACTTCAGTGTCGAAGGGAAGCCATACCCCGCGGGCTCCTACGTGGTGCGGGCCGCGCAGGCGTTCCGGCCGCATGTGCTCGACATGTTCGAGCCGCAGGACCACCCGGATGACTTCCTTTACCCGGGGGCTTCCCCGACCCCGCCGTACGACAACGCGGGGTGGACGCTCGCGACCCAGATGGGGGTCGAGTTCGACCGCATCCTGGAGGGCTTGGACGGGCCCTTCGAGGAGATCGCGGAGTGGAACGCGAGTCCGATGCCGGGGACCGTCGCGGACGCGGACGGAGCGGACGGGTTTCTGCTCAGCCACGAAGCCAACGACGCGTTCACCGCGATCAACCGGCTCCAGGCCTCGGGACACGAGGTCTACTGGCTCACGTCGCCGCTGCGCGAGGGCGGGCGGATGCACCCGGCCGGCACCTTCTACGTGAAGAGTCGGCGTGGTACGATGGACGAGGTCGCGTCGCTCGCCGCCGATCTGGGTGTCAACTTCCGGGGGCTGGCGAACGATCCGGACGCGGAGGCCCTGCGCCTGCGGGCGCCCCGGATCGCGCTCTGGGACACGTACGGCGGCTCCATGCCGTCCGGCTGGATTCGCTGGATCCTCGAGCAGTTCGAGTACGCAGACTTCGAACTCGCCTTCCCGCAGCGGCTCAACGCGGGAGATCTGAGCGACGACTACGATGTCATCATCTTCCCGCAGGGCGCCATCGGTTCGCAGTTCGAGGAGGTCTTCGCGGGCGTTCCCGACTCCGTCCGGCAGCGAATGATGCGCCAGTTCGGGTTCGGCGCGCCGGATCCGGAGACGATTCCCGAGGAGTACCGGGACCGGCTGGGCCGGGTCACCCCCGATGCGACGATGCCGGCGCTGATCGAGTTCCTCGAGGACGGCGGCTCGATCGTCACCATCGGCGGTTCCACCTCTCTCGGACAGGGGCTGGGACTCCCGCTGGAGGACCACCTCGTGAAGGATGGGCAACCGCTGGGCCGGGAGGAGTACTACGTGCCCGGATCCATCCTGGAGGTCACGGTGGACAACTCGCGGCTCGTCGCCACTGGGGTTTCGTCGACGCTCGCGGTCTCGTTCAACAACAGCCCCGTGTTCAGCGCCTCGGCGCTGGCCGCGGGGAACGGCGGAGCGGGCGGCGTGACGCCGCTCGCCTGGTTCGACACCGACAAGCCGCTCGTCAGCGGCTGGGCGTGGGGCCAGGAGTACCTCCAGGGCGGCGTGACGATGGCGGAGGCGGAGGTGGGCAACGGGCATGTGTACCTGTTCGGTCCGCTCATCACGCGTCGCGCGCAGCCGCACGGCACTTTCAAGTTCCTGTTCAATGCGATCGCGCTCTCGACCGCCGAGCCCGCGCGACCGTAGCCCACGCGAGACGCGGCGCTGGACGTCGTTCGGAGGTGGCCGGCCGCTTTCGCCCCACGCCGTCCTTTCTCTCCATCATCCTCAGCACGTACAACGCGGCGGATGAACTGGAACGCACGCTCTGGGGCTACTCGGCACAGACGTGCGAGGAGTTCGAGGTTGTCGTGGCGGATGACGGCTCGGGACCGGGGACGCGCGACCGGATCGAGCGCCTGCGGGCGTCGACCGGGCTCTCGATCTCCCACGTCCGGCAGAAGGACGACGGGTTCAGGAAGTGTCGAATCCTGAACCGCGCGATCGCAGGGGCCCGCGGAGATTACCTCATCCTCAGCGACGGTGACTGCATCCCGCGAGCGGACTTCGTCGAGACGCACGCCCGGCTCGCCAGGCGAGGGCACTTCGTCTCCGGCGGAAGAGTTCGCCTCGCGCGCCACGTCGGGTCGCGGATCCGGAAAGACGATGTGCTCGGCGGTGCGCTGTTCGAGCCACCGTGGCTCGATGAGAGACGGGCGCTGATCCGGGGGCGCGACCGCCGCAAACTCACCCGCTCACCGCGCCGCGCCGGGTGGCTCGACCGCCTGACGACGACCCGGGCGACGTGGAACGGGCACAACGCGTCGGCCTGGAAGACCGACCTCCTGCGCGTGAACGGCTTCGACGAGCGCATGACGTACCCGGTCGAAGACCGCGAACTCGGCGAGCGTCTCCGCAACGCGGGCATCCGTCCGATACAGGCTCGGCACCGGGCGGTCTGCGGCCACGTCGAGCACGACCGACCGTGGCTCGATCCCGAAGCGCAGGCGACGAACGAACGGCTGCGCGCCGAAACCCGCGGCGTGCCTCGGTCGCTCCGCGTTTTCCAGGGTTTCGCGCGCGGTCGCGACTGGACGGAGCACGGCATCCGCAAGGGTCCGCGACCCGCGGCTCACAAGTAGCGGTCGATGCCCGATTCGGCGCGGACCGCGTCGGATCGGAGCCGGCGTTCGAAGCGTTCGCGACTGTCGGGATCGGGCAGGCGCGACGGGTGCCAGAGATGCAGGACGGGGACGGCGCAGCGGCCTTCCTTGCGGCGTACTCCGTTCCGGATAAGGCGTACGACGAGATCGTTGTCCTCGAAGCCCCAGCCCCGGAAGCCCTCGTCGAATCCGTTCACGGCCAGGAAGTCCGAGCGCCACAGGGCGAGATTGCAGCCCTTGACGCCACGCCACTTTTGCGGCGAGACCTGGCGCAGGGGTCCCAGCGGCACGCGCAGCAGCGGGGCGAACCGGTCCACGCGTCCCCGGAGCCATTCTCCGAGCCAGCGGGCGGCGCTCCAGCGCCCGATTGCGGGTCCCCGCTCGATCGCGACCCGCGAGAGTCCGGGCTCGAGCCTCACCCGGCTGCCGTGGACGAGGTGTCCCGGCTCGGCGAGCCCCGCGTGCCGCTCCACGTAGTCCGGGCGCACGAGACAGTCGCCGTCGAGGAAGATCAGGTACGGCTGCTCGGTTGCGGCGGCGGCACGGTTTCGGATCGCGGCCAGACGATACCCGCGGTCCTCCTGCCGGACATGCCTCACGCGGGGGCCGATTTCTTCGGCCCGGCTCGCAACGAGTTCGCGGGTCTCCGGGCCGGAACCGTCGTCCGCCACGACGATCTCGAACCGGCGGTACGTCTGCTCGGCGAGACTCCGCAGCACCGCGTCGAGCGCGTCGGGCCGATCGTAGGTCGAGACGATGACCGCGATGCCGAAACCGTCGGATGCTCTCACACGAGGTATCCCGCGCGCTCCATGACGGGGCCGAACGCGGCTTCGATCCGGGCCGCGTCCGCCGCGTCCATCTCATCCTTCCAACCGTCGATCCGCCCGCGGCGGATGAACTGCCCCTCGCCACGGGCGCGCCCGGCGTAGGCCTCCGCGCCGTGGCGGCCCTCCAGGTTCCGCATGGCCTCGAACGAACCGCGCGCCACCGCCCGGGACAGCCTCGCGGACGTTCCCGCGGGAACGTCTCCCGCAGGAACCGCTCCGATGAATCCCGCCACGCCCCGCAACGCCGCCTCGCGGTCGGCCACGAGGTCCTCGTAGCGCACGATCCAGACTTTCTCACCGCGTTCCGCGCGTCGGAGCGCGGCCCCGACCTGCCGATCCCAGCGCCGCAGGTGCCGGTGCCATGCGTCGAACGGCGCGGCGCCCGACAGGTATCCGTCGACGAACCTCGCAAGGGTCGTGTCACGGTCGTCGAACATCGTCGCGAACATGTGCCAGAAGGAGACCAGGACCGCCCGCGGATCGCGCACGAGGTACACGGTGCCGGGATAGCGGCGCGGATGGCGGGGGTACTCGTTCCGGAACACCCTCGGATCCGGGAGGTGGCCGTACGCGGCGATCGCGTGGTCGTGACCGTGCACGAACGGGACGTAGTCGCCGACGTTGTACAGGTTCACGGCTCCGCGGCGATCATCGGACAGAAACACGGCCAGCATGTAGGCGAGCCAGGTGTTTCCCGATTTCGGATGACCGACGAGGAAGACATCGGTGGATCTGAGGGACCGGAGAAACCGGGGTTCGAGGAGCCGGTTCTTCAGCCCGTCGCGCAGCCGGTAGTAGCCCACCCGGCGTTTGGCGCGTCCGAACCAGCGCGTGAGGGTCGGGACGGGGTGTTGCCGAACCCGGGGCGGGTCGAGCCTCGGCGACCGGTTCACCGTGCCCACGGGACCTGTCGTCCGATGAGTTCCGAGACTTCGTCCGCGTCGAACGCGTATTCCCGTTCGAGGTGATCGCGCACCCAGTCCGGCATGGGGAGCGGAGCCGAAGCGTTCACCGGCGTCCGCAACGATTCTGCGTCCGCGACCGCGGCCGACGCCTCGAGAAACCCCAGCAGATCGCACATAAGGTCCCCGGGACGCTCCCGGATCTCGTCGAGGAAGCCGAAGAAGAAGTGCTCGCGCGGGAAATGCCCGAGCCAGGCGCGCAGGCAGGTCGCGTAATCGCTGCGCCGGCGGACCGGATCGCTGTCGAAGAACGACACGAGTTCGTCGCGGCCCACGGACTCCAGGGGTCTGCCGCGCCACCGCGGAAAACCGTTTCGCGCCTGCGACCAGGCGCGCTCGATCGGGTCACGCATCATGAAGATGAGCCTCGCGTCGGGCATCCACTCGGCGACGCGCCCGATGACCTCCGGCTCGAGCACCGCATACGCGGGTGTGATCTCGCCCCGGATCCGGCCGCCCCCCCGCCCACGGACGAAGCGGGCCAGATAGCGGAGCTTGTTGAGTCGATCCCGGGCGGACCCGCTGGCGCCCGGTGCTGCGAGCTTGCGGTCGAAGAAGTGGATCTCCTTGCGTCCCATCCGGATCTGGGGATGCGCCGCAAGCTGCGCCGCCACCCAGCTCGTGCCCGCGCGCGTGGCGCCGATCCCCAGGAAGCGCGGCATCCAGGCCGACACTCCGTTCTTGCGCGCCGGACGCTTGCCCGCTGGCGACGTGCCTGGCCGCCCCCCGCGCGATTCGCGTCGCCCGCCTGGCTCGCGGGGCCCCGCCGCCTTGATCTGGTCGTCGAGGAAGGTCGCCGACAGGCCATGAACCGCGCCGTCCGGCCGACCATCGCGCAGCCGCCGAAACGACGCCCATTCCCGCCGTTTGCGGGGCGACGGAAACTCCATCGTCGACCAGTGGTCGAACTCCTCCTCGTCCAGGAACTTCAGTTCGTAGAAGCAGACGGGCGCGAAGTGGTGCGTGCGCAGCCAGCGGGGACGGATCAACTCCTCCCAGTGTTCCCGCTTGTGAAACCTGACGGGGTAGCCGCAGGGGGCGATCCGCACCTCCCGGTTCACCTCCCCGCGCGTCGCCAGGAAAGACCCGCCCGCCGTCCGATACACCGTCTGCCCGGCGAAAGACCAGGCGGCGGGCCATCCGCGTCGAAGTTGGGCGATGAGGCCGGCGAAGGCGTCCCGCCGCTCACGGGCGAGCACCATGTCCGCGTCCCACTTGCAGGCGTACCGCCGGGTGCAGCGCGACAGCGCCCAGTTCGTAAAGTAGACCAGGGAGTGCACCGAATCGTGCGGAGTCCGGTCGTGTTCGGGCCCGAACCGCCCCAGCGCAAACGGATAGGAGTGAAGGCGGATCTTCGCCCCCCGGTCGGCGGACCGCTGGACACGCCGCACGATCCCGGCCGTGTCGTCGCAGCTGCCGTTGTCGATGACGTGGATCTCGTCGAACACGGGCAGGATCGAGCGCAGGCAGTACTCGATCTTCGTCTCCTCGTCCCTCGCCCGCACGAAGGCGCTCGTCCCCGGCGCGCGATTCCGGCGCGGGAGGGAGAACGCGTACTCCTCGTTCCCTTCTCGGTTTCGGAACTCCATCCGGCTGGGGCGTGGCAGAATCGGCATGAACTCGGGCTCGGGCGAGGGGTACCTGTCACCATCCGATCCGCTCCGGGAATTCCTGTCAACCCGAGAAAGGACCACGTTATGCGTTGCTCCCCTGCGGCCTGCGGGAATATGCTCCCTCCGTGTTGAAAGCGAGTCGAACGCGAGCGAAGAGACAACCAATGTCAAGTTCCAGAAAGATCCTCATACGAGGTGCGGCGGTCCTGGCGATCGGGCTGGCCGCGCTGGCGGTTTCGGTACAAGGTGGCGCCGCGCAGGCGAATCCCGACATCCTCGTGAGCGGCGCCTGGCTTGCCGAGCATCGTGACGATCCGGACATCGTCGTGCTGCATGTGGGGATGGCGAGCATGGGACGACCCCTTGAGGAATACGTGCAGGGGGCTCACTACCTCGAATACCACGATATTGCGCTCGACCGGAACGACCTCATCACCGAACTCGCGCCGGTTGAGGATCTCGTGGAAGTGTTTCGCGCTGCGGGCGTCTCGAACGACAGCCGCGTGATCGTGGTGGGAGACCCGGGTCTCCACGCGGCCCGCGTCTTCATGACGCTGGACTACCTCGGGCACGGTGACCGCACCTCGGTACTCGACGGGGGTCTGGCGGCGTGGAAGGCGGCGGGAGGCGAAGTCGCCGCGGAGCCGGCCGCGCCTGCGCGCGGCGATTTCGAGGCGGACGTCCGGGAAGACATGCTCGTCACCGCGGAATGGATCCACGAGCGTCTCGACGACCCCGGCACGACCCTCATCGACGCGCGGCCCGAGAACGAGTACACGGGGGAGCGGCCGGGTCGGGACTTCCTGCGGGGCGGCCATATCCCCGGCGCCTACAATCTCTACTGGCAGGACCTTACGGGTGACGATCTCCCCACGCTGATCGACCTCGCCGAGGTGAAGGCCCGCTTCGAGGAGGCTGGCGCGAAGAAGGACGGCGTCGTCGTCAGCTACTGCCTCATCGGCATGCGCGCGAGCTACACCTACATGATTTCCAGATATCTCGGGTACGAGACGAAGTTCTACGACGCCTCGTGGAACGACTGGGGCCGGCGGGAGGATCTCCCGCTCGTCACCGGCCATGCCCGCAGATAGCTTGCGGGCTTCACGTCCGCCGTCGGATCGAAGGCGCAGCAAACTGCAGGAGGTTGTAAAATGAAGACCATCTCCGGAGTAGTCGCCGGGCTCGTCATCTCCGCTGGTGCCGTGCTCATCCTCCTCGGCACGAACCGCGGCGAAGCGGCCGCGACGGAGGCCGCCCCGCCCGTCGTCTCCGCTGCTCCTTCGTCGGCTCCCGTGTCGCTTGTCTCGCCGGCCCCGCACTCGATCGAAGCGGGTCCCGAGTCGCCGGTCGAGCTGGTGCTCACGCAGCCGCTCGATCCCGCCGGGTTCGACCCGTCGGCGCTGTCCGTGTTCGGTCGCTGGAGCGGCGTGATGAGCGGCTCCGTGGAGTTGTCCGACGATGGCCGCCGCATCCGCTTCGAGCCGCGAGATCCCTTCCAGGCCGGCGAGTCGGTCACGGCCTCGCTCCGGGCGGGAGAGAAGCTGGCGACCGGAGGCGCAATGGAGACGGGGTTCGCGTGGAACTTCTGGATCCGACCCCGGGCCGGTTCGCTCGATATGGTCGACCGCGGCGCGCGGACCGTGCTCGACGACGGCGAGAAGCACGTCCAGCCGTACGGAGCCTACGCCGGCGACTTCAACGGCGACGGCTATCCCGACATCGCGATTCCCAACGAGGTCTCCGCGGACGTCCGCGTGATGTTCAATGACGGCAAGGGGGATTACAACGAATTCCGCGTCCTCGACATCCCGGGCGGGAGCTGGCCGAGCCCCAACGAAGGGGCGGATTTCAACGGCGACGGCCTCACGGACTTCGTGGTCGGGAACGCGGGGAACGACCTCGTGTCCGTCTTCCTCGCCGACGGGAACGGCTGGTTCGAGCTGGGGAGCAACATCGAATCCGGACAGAACGTCCGCGGCGTGTGCATCGGCGACTTCGACCAGGACGGCTGGCCGGACGTGGCGGCGGTGAACATGTCCGTCGGTCCCGAGGAGTCGCGCGGCAACGTGGCCATGCTGCTCAACAACGCGGACGGGACGGGCAGCCTGCGGCGCGCCTCCGAGATCGCTTCGCCGGGCCAGGGCGAGAAGACGTGCGCGACGGCCGACGTGAACAACGACGGCCTGCCCGACCTGCTTGTCGGGGCCTACTTCACCGACGAAGTGCTCACGTACCTGGGCGACGGGCGCGGCAACCTCGAACTGGGCACGCGCGTGCGCGCCGGCGGCAAGCCGTGGATGATCGTGTCGGGCGACATGAACGGCGACGGCAACGTCGACGTGATGTCCGCGAACCGCGAGGGGAACAACGTGGCGGTGCTCATCGGCGACGGCGCGGGCGGCTTCGCCGATCCCGTCGAGTACGAGACCGGCGACGCCCCGCTGGCAGTCGACGTGGGCGACATCGACGGCGACGGGGATCTCGATGTCGTCACCAGCGACTTCGAGGGCAACAGCTTCACCGTGCACGAGAACGCCGGCGACGGAACGCTCGCGAACCCCCGGACGTATCCCGCGAGCACGAACGGCTCGTGCGTCGTCATCCACGACCGGGACCTGGACGGGGATCTCGATCTCACCGGCGTGGATGAGACGGACGACAAGATCTTCATCCTGGAGAACCCCGGCCGGTGATCATGAAGTCGAAATCCACGAAATCCACGAAATCGAAGCTATCGAAGACTTCGAAGAAGGAGTGGCGGGAGGCGCTTCCCGAGCAGGCCTACAGGGTGCTGTTCGAGGAAGCGACCGAACGGGCGGGCACGAGCCCCCTCAACGACGAGAAGCGTTCCGGCACGTTCGCCTGCGCGGCCTGCGGTCAGGCGCTGTTCACGACCGACATGAAATTCGACAGCGGTACCGGGTGGCCGAGCTTCTTCGAGACGCTGCCCGAGGCCTTCGAGACGAAACGCGACTTCAAGCTCATCCTCCCGCGTACCGAGTACCACTGCTCCGGCTGTGGGGGCCACCACGGACACGTGTTCAACGACGGCCCCGAGCCCACGGGCAAGCGCTTCTGCAACAACGGCGTCGCGCTCCGGTTCATCCCGGACGACGATCCGCAGGACGACTGAGCCGGTCGCCCGGGAGGGGCGCGGCGGCGTGCTCGGGGCTGTGCTCGGCGGCGTGCGCGCCCTGATCCGGCGCCCGGCGCCGGCGCTAATGGCCGGAGCGTTCGGCCTGCTCGCGGCGGCGTCCGGCGTGCAGGGCCAGCTTCCGGGCTCCAGCGGAGCCTGCGAAGCCCGTGGCGCGGAAACTCGCGCCGCCGGGGCCGCCGGGGCGCTCACGGACACGTCGACGGGGCGGGTCGCGGCCGACCTCCACTGCATCAGCCTCTACTCCACGGCACGCGGCGGCGACGCGCAGGGGTTCGTCGAACTGGGGCGGGTGCCGTCGCCGTTCGGCGTCACGGTGACGCCGTCCGGCCACCATGTCCGCGCGTTGACCGCGCACATCGAGGGCCTCCCGCCGCCCGGAAGCCTGGGGCCGTTCACGGTCTACATGGCGTGGGCGACGCCACTCGAACTGGCTCCCGTGGTGCCGCTGGGCCCGGTCGGAAACGGCGAGCACGCGCTGGGGCGCGTCGCGTTCAACAAGTTCCTCGTGATGGTCAGCGCGGAGACGTCGGCCGATGTGGAGTCGCGCGAGGGACCCCTCGTGCTGCGAGGGCGCTCGCCATCCGCGCTCATGGAGGCGCACGACCTCCTGGCCCTCGCGCCGTCGGCGACGCGGCGGGCGGCCGACCGGGCCCCGACGCGCTGGGACGCGCCCCCGGCGTACCCCGGCATCGCCATGCTGCCCGGCGTGATGGACCTCGAGCCGCGTGCCCGCCCCGCGAGCCTCCGCAGCGCGGCCGACCTGCCCCCGTGGGAGTCGCTCCCCGAGGCCATCCCGCGCCAACTCGTCGATCTCCCCGACGGGGGCACGCTCGACCTCGATGCGACCATCGTCCGGCGGGAAATCGACGGCCGCCGACTCGCCATGCTCGCCTTCAACGGCCAGCACCCGGGACCCCTCATCCGGGTCCCGGAGAAATCCACCATCTTCGTGAACTTCACGAACCGCACCCCGTACCCCACGGCGGTGCACTGGCACGGCATCCGGCTCGACAACGACTTCGACGGCGTCCCCGGCCTCACCCAGGACCCGGTCGAACCCGGCGGCTCGTTCCAGTACCGGATCTTCTTCCGCGACGCGGGCATCTACTGGTACCACCCGCACCACCGCGAGGACATCCAGCAGGAACTCGGCCTGTACGGGAACCTCCTCGTCGACCCCGCGGCCGCGGACTACTACGGTCCCGCGAACCGGGAGGAGGTCCTCATGCTGGACGACATCCTGCTCGACGCGGACGGACTGGTGGACTTCGGGGCGGAATCGGCGAACTACATGCTCATGGGCCGCTTCGGGAACCGGGCCCTCGTGAACGGCGAGCCCGGCTACAGGCTCGAGGTCGACCGCGGCGAAGTCGTCCGCTTCCACCTCACGAACGCCTCCAACACGCGCACCTTCAACCTCTCCTTCGTCGACATCGAAGGCGGCGGACTCCCGGATCCCGACCAGCGCGTCGCGGACCCCGACATCGAGGATCCCCATCGTCTTCCGGTGAAGGTCGTGGCTTCCGACGTGGGCCGCTTCGAGCGGGAGGAATGGGCCCGGAGCGTCGTCCTCGCGCCAGCGGAGCGCTACGTGATCGACGTCCGCTTCGACCGCCCCGGTACGCACGCGCTCGTCAACCACGTGCAGGGGATCAACCACCGCCAAGGCGTGTTCCGCGCCGAATTCCGGACGCTTGGCGGTGTGAGGGTCGGGTCACAGGCCGCAGCCCACGACCACGGGGCCGCGTTCGAGACGCTGCGCGAGCACGCCGACGTGATCGCGGATATCGACCGCTACCGGCCACGCTTCGACGACGAGCCCGACCGCGAACTCGTGATGACGCTGGAGACCGAGGATCTCCCGCTCTCCATCGAACGATCGATGGCCTACGACTGGGTCTACTTCAATCCGGTCGAGTGGACCGGGACGATGCCGCGCATGAACTGGGCCACGACCGGAAGCGAGGTTCGCTGGGTGCTGCGCGAGACCGCAACCGGGCACGAGAACGACGAGATCGAGTGGAACTTCGCGGTCGGGGACGTGGTGAAGATCCGCGTCATCAACGACCGCGGCGCCTTCCACGCGATGCAGCACCCGTTGCACATCCACGGCCAGCGCTTCCTCGTCCTGTCGCAGAACGGGGTGCCGAACGACAACCTGGTATGGAAGGACACGGTCCTGCTGCCCGCCGCATCGACGACGGACATCCTGCTGGAACTGTCGAACCCCGGCCGCTGGATGATCCACTGCCACATCGCGGAACACCTCGAGTCCGGGATGAAGATGGTGATGAACGTCGCGGAAGCGCCCCCGTGAACTTGATCCATTGCTTGATCCATTGCTTGATCCATTGCTTGATCCATTGGTTATACTGCAGTATTACCAAGGTATGAAAACAGCGATTTCCCTTCCGGACGAGCTGTTTGCCTCGGCAGACTCGCTCGCAAAGCGGATGAGTGTCTCGCGAAGCGAGCTCTACGCAACCGCGGTGGCCGAATTCGTGGCGAAACATCGCAGCAAGGACATCACCGCGAGGCTGGACGCCGTGTACGCCGACCTGTCCGGCGACGTCGACCCTGCGCTCCGTCGGGCGCAGGCCCGATCCGTCGCCGAAGAATGGTAGTTGCGCGACGAGAGGTCAGGTGGGCGGACCTGGACGAACCAAGAGCGTCCGAGCCGGGGTTCCGTCGTCCGATTCTCATCGTGCAGGCCGACGCCTTCAATCGAAGCAGGCTGAGAACCGTGATCGGCGTGGCCCTGACGTCGAACACGCGCTACCTGGACGCCCCGGGCAACGTCCTCCTGCCGGCAGCGGGAACGGGGTTGCCAAGGGACTCCGTGGCCAACGTGACCCAACTCGTGACCATCGATGAAGATTACCTGGGGGACCGGTGTGGCCGGATCTCGCCCAAGCTCATGAGTCGGGTCGAAGCCGGACTGCGGCTCGTCCTGGATCTGTAAAGGCCTGCGGGCCACTTCGAACTGGAACCGAAGCCGCCACACGGTGCTGTTGCCCGCCGCATCGACGGGGAGCATGATGCTTGAGCCGTCGAACCCCGGCCAATGAACGATCCACGGCCACGTCGCGAAAGGACGCCTCGATGACCGCCGCCCGCCTCCACCGCGCCCCGCTCCTCGCGCTCGCCGCGACCATCCCGTGCCTCGCGGTCGGCCTGCCCTCCGGCGCTCGGGCGCAGGAAGCGATGGAGGATTTCATCGCAGTGCAGGCGCCCACCGTCGCACTCGCCAACGTGAAGGTGATCGATGGGACCGGAGGCCCCGCCCTCGAGGGGCAGACGGTCGTCATCCGCGACGGTCGCATCGCCGACATCGGCCCCGCCGACGAGGTCGCGGCGCGGATCCGCAACGCGCAGGTCCTCGATCTCGATGGTCATACCGTCATTCCGGGTCTCATCGGACTCCACAACCACAGCTACTACACGGGCGGGAACGGACGGGCGGCGCAGCTCTCCTTCTCGGGGTCACGGCTCTACCTCGCCTCGGGCGTGACGACGATCCGGACGACCGGCGCGCGCGCACCGTACGAGGAGATCAACCTCAAGCGCGCGATCGACGAGGGACGGGCCATCGGCCCCAACATGTTCACGACCGGGCCCTACCTGACGGGGCAGGAGGGCGCCCAGTCGATGGCCCAGCTCGAGGGGGCGGAGCAGGCGCGCCGCCTCGTCCGTTACTGGGCCGAGGAGGGCGTGCCCTGGTTCAAGGCGTACACATGGATCAGCCGCGAGGAACTCGGCGCGGCGATCGACGAGGCGCACCGCCACGGCGTGAAGGTGACGGCCCATCTCTGCTCGGTGGGATACCGGGAGGCGGTGGCGCTCGGGATCGACAACCTGGAACACGGCCTGCTCGCGAACAGCGAGTACTTTCCGGGCAAGGAGCCGGACGACTGCCCGTCCGGGTTCCGGAACGGCTACGCCGACCTCGATGTGAACTCCGAGGACGTCCAGGAGACGTTCCGCATGATGATCGAGAACGATGTCGCGATGACCTCGACGCTCGCGGTCTACGAGATCTCCGTCCCCGGCCGGGGTCCGATCGACGAGCGGATCTACGACATCCTTGCCCCGGAAATCGCGGCGGAGGTGCGAGAGATCGCGGACCTGCGGCGGAACGCGACGCTCGACTCCGGGATCGGGATCCACCCCGACATCTACCGGAAGGCGCTCGAGTACGAGTACGCCTTCGTGCAGGCGGGAGGCACGCTCGCGGCCGGCGTCGACCCGACCGGGTACGGGGCCGCACCGCCCGGGTACGGCGACCAGAAGAACTACGAACTGCTGCTCGAGGCCGGGTTCACGCCCGCCGAGGTCGTGCGGATCATGAGTGCGAACGGCGCCAGAGTGCTGGGGATCGAGGACGAAACGGGGACGATCGAGGTCGGCAAGGTCGCGGACCTCGTCGTGCTGGAGGGCGACCCGGAAGCGGACGGGCACATCCGCGAGACGCGCATCGTGTTCAAGGGCGGCGTGGGCTGGGACGCGCCCGGGCTCATCGAGTCGGTCCGCGGCATCGTCGGCATCCGCTGACGGGCCGTCCCGGGTGAACTCGCGAGGAGCAGGGCGGGTCCGGCTCTCGGGCCTGACGATCGTCGCTCTTCTGGCCGCAGTCCTCAGCGGCCCGCGCCCTGCCGCCGCCCAGCCGACCGCCGCGGATTCCGCTGCGGTGCTCGTCGCGACGGCGGGCGACTTCGAGGAGCGGGGCGAACTCGACGTGGCCCGAGCCCTGTATGAGGAGGTCATCCGCCGTTACCCGGACACCCCCGGTGCGGAGATGGCCGGGGCTCGGCTGGAACGCCTGGGGGCGCCCGCGGAGCCGACGCCGGTGAGGCTGGCGCCGGGTGGCGGCGCGGAGGATCGGCGCGGCGACACCGAGTTCCGCGTGTGGTCCACGATGTACGGGCTGTGGCTCGGCGTCGCGGTGCCGATGCTCGCGGAGGCCCGCGGCTCCGAGCCCTACGGCGCGGGTCTTCTGCTCGGCGGGCCCACGGGTTACCTCGTCGGCCGCGTGTTCTCGCCTTCCCTCTCGGTGGGTCGGGCGCGCACGATCAGTTGGGCCGGCACCTGGGGCACGTGGCAGGGTGTGGGCTGGGCGCACACCCTGAATCTGGGCGCCGATCCCGGCTGCGAGTACTGCGAGCCGGGCGAGAGAGAGGCCGTGACTGCCGCACTGGCCGGCGGACTGGCCGGCATCGTCACGGCCGGCCTCCTCTCACGCGACACGACGGAGGGCACGGCCGCGGCGACGTACCTGGGCAGCCTGTGGGGGACGTGGTTCGGACTCGGGGGAGCGGCGGCACTGGATCTGGACGACGAGGCGATGTGGGCGAGCACGCTGCTCGTGGGCAACGCGGGCCTGATCGCCGGAGCACTGGCGGGGAGCCGGTTCGACCTTTCCTCCCGCCGTGCGCACATGATCAGTCTCGGAGGTCTGATCGGCGGCTTCGGCGGGGTCGGCATCGTCCTTATCACGAAGCCCGGCAGCACCAGCGGCGACTTCGCGATTCCGCTTGCGACGAGTCTCGCGGGTCTGGGCTTCGGGGCCCTGTTGAACGGGGAATCGGAGGGCGCGCCTCCGGGAGAGTCCAGCGCTGCCCGAGCGGCGTCCGGTTCGTCGTCCCCGGTTCTCCTGAACTGGTCCGCGGGAGAGCCGCTGGCGGTGGGCCTGCCGCTGCCGTTCCCGACCACCGTCCCCGATCCGGAGCGGAACGGACGGCGGCACACCGTCTGGAACGTCCCGCTCCTCCGCCTGCGCTTCTGAAACGTTCCCGCGGGAACGTCACCGGCCGCTCGCCGAGAGAGATTCCATGCCGGATCGTCGGCTGAAGGACCAAGTGGCCGTCGTCGCCGGTGCGACGCGCGGCGCCGGCCGCGGCATCGCGCGCATGCTGGGCGCGGCGGGCGCCACCGTCTACTGCACCGGCCGCAGCGTCCGGGGCCATCCCGCCACGCCGGGGCGGCCCGAAACCCTGGAGGAGACCGCGGAGCTCGTCACGGCGGAGGGGGGCCGGGGCATCGCCGTCCGCACCGACCACACGGTCGAGTCCGAGGTCGAGCGACTCTTCGCCCGCGTGCGCGACGAGGCGGGCCGACTCGATGTCCTGGTGAACGACATCTGGGGCGGCGACGCGCTGACCGAATGGGGAAAGCCCTTCTGGGAACTCTCCATCGCGCAGGGACAGAGTCTGCTGGAGCGGGCGGTCGACACTCACATCATCACGAGCCGGCACGGTGCCCCGCTGATGGTCGAGCGCAACGCCGGACTCATCGTCGAGGTCACCGATGGCGACACGTTCGGCTACCGCGGCAACCTGTTCTACGACCTCGCCAAGAACGCCGTCGTTCGGCTGGCTTACGCCATGGCGGCCGACCTCCAGGCCCACGGCGTGACGGCACTGGCGATCACCCCCGGATTCCTGCGTTCCGAGGCGGTCCTCGACCATTTCGGCGTCACCGAGGCCGGCTGGCGCGACGCGATCGAGAAGGACGAGTACTTCGCCGAGTCCGAGACCCCGTGTTTCGTGGGCCGCGCGATCGCCGCCCTCGCCGCCGACCCGAAGGTGGCGGCCAGGGCGGGCGGGCTGTTCTCGAGTTGGGGGTTGGCGAAGGAATACGGCTTCACTGATGTCGACGGACGCCGGCCGGACTGGGGCACCTTCTTCCTGCGCAAGGTGCGGGAAATCCTCGAACGAGACGCGCCACCGGACGAGATGGACGCCTTCGTCGTTCGCAGCCGGCTCCATCAGGCGGAACTCGATCCGTCCGCCGCCGCGGAAGCCGAACGCCTGCGCGCCTGGCTCGCCCGCCACGAGTAGCGGGCCTCGGACCACGTTCCCGCGGGAACGCGGCGGAGCCCCTTCCGAATCCCGCTATGTGACTGTCGGCACTTCGAGTCCCGCCGCCCGGGCTGCCTCGCCGAGCGCCCGATCCAGCGTGGCAAGCGGCAGTCGCATCCGGCTGGCCAGTTCCAGATACGTGGCATCATAGACGGAGAGCCCGTGCGCGTGAGCGGTGTCGAGGACGGTTCCACGGATGCGAGACGTGGAAACGGGATCGATCGTGATCGGCAGCGCTTCCAGGTTTCCCCAGATCCGCGGCCAATCGGTCTCGGCGATCCGGCCTCGCCGCGTAGCGACAAGCAGCACGTTCGCGACTTCGATCGGCCACAGGGCCGGAACGAACGCTCGCCCGTCCCGGAGCGCGTCCCGGAGCCGAGCCGTCGCCTCGGTGGCCTCATCCGGAAACACCCAGGCCATCGTAACGGAGCAATCGAGCACGAACGTCAATGCCGGCGACCTTCCTCGATCATGTCCCGAACGGAGAGTCCGCCGAGACTGTGCGTCTCCTGGAACGCCTTCAGATCGTTGATCGCCGCCTGGACCCGGTCGGAGTCGGTCGTTCGGAAGGGGATCAACTCGGCGACGGGACGGCCGTGCCTCGTGATGACGAAACGCTCGCCCGTTTGCACGCGCCGCAGGAGACGGGGGAGGTAGGTCTTGGCTTCAAAGGCGCCGATGTGCGGCATGACATGCTCCTCGCCTGGAATCGAACGCGGAAGTTTCAACTAGACTGATACTAGTCTAAACGAAGAACCCCATGCAACAGGTTCGAAAGCGGGGAAAGCGGCGTGGGGGCTCGGCGACCCCCGAGGGCGGGCTCAGAAGCCGATGGACTTCGACACCTTCGCGGCGAGGACCCGCTCGACGGTCATGCCGGCGTCGAGGTCGCGCCGCTCGGTGTAGACGAGGAAGATGTCGCTGAGGGGCGAATACAGGTAGTTGAAGCGCACGTTCGTCACGAACTGGTCCTCGGCCGCATTGTACTGAACGAAGGCGCTCGCGAAGAGCTTCGTCGAAAAGCCGTAGTCGATCCGCCCTCCGAACACGTCCGCCGTAAAGTCGCCGGTCGGGAGCGAGATGTCGTTGTGGTTCGCCGACAGATCGACGGAGAGGTGATGGTTCGGCCGCCACATGAGGCCTCCCGACAGCGACGTCAGCGTCCCATCGAAGAAACCGCCGCGTTCGAGCCGAACAAATCCCGATAGAATTCGCCCGGGCGCGGACCGATACTGCAGCGAACCCGAATTAAACCCGAAGCGGCCGACGGGGATCGTCGCGCCCCTCGAGACGCGAAACGGTTCCCGCAGGAGCTCGAACCGGTCCGTGTAGTTCAGCGTGAGTCCGCTCCCGTTCAGGAAGGACACTCCGAATCCGGCCGTCCGCGTCCGCGTCACGAGGACGGACTCGAGATCCTGGACGTAGTCGATCTCGATGTACGGATTGACCTCCTGAACACCCGGCACCGGCGGTCGCGGGTGGAGACCCACCGTGGCGTAACTCTGCCGGATGTCGCGCCGGCGCACGAAGCCCACGGTCGGGTTGAAGTCCTCCCCCACGTGGCGCCACAGCGCCGATACATCCCACAGTTCGTCCCGCCACCCCGCCCACATTCGTCCCGCGAAGGCGTCCCCATCGGTATCCGGCGAGCGCGTCCAGGCCAGGAACGGCGCGAAGAGCAGCGACGGGAGCGGCCTCAGGTTCGCATCGAAACCCACGCTGCGGTTGAAGTCGGGGTATCCCGCGATGTCCGAGCCGGTCGCCTCCCGATTGACGAAGATCGCCCCCATGTCCGACGTCCCGAACACACTCCGCCGCGCCCGCATGACCGAGAAGTTCTCGGCCGGGAGGCCGCGCCCGGAGCGGGTCTGGAGGTTCATGAGGCCGACCTCGAAGCCTCCCGTGCGGCCCGTGAGTCGCGCGCCCCCGAGGATGGGGATCGGTTCCCCCGTCCCCCGGAGGCCGATGCGCCGCGAGTGGAAGAGCGTGAAGTCGCGTAGCGAGACGCCGGTCCGGTAGCTGCGCTCCGACTGGTCGCCAAAGGCGAACGTGCCGGAATTCTCGACGAAGAAGTCCCGTTTCTCGGGGAAGAAGAGGGGGAAGCGTGTCAGGTTGACCTGCTCCTGATCCACTTCGACCTGCGCGAAGTCCGTGTTGTACGTGAGGTCCAGCGTCAAGCCGGGCGTGACCCCGTACTTGACGTCGAACCCGATGTCGGCCTGCGTGCCGCCGCCCCCTTCCCGGATCAGCGTGCCCGTCTGGTCCTGCGCGAGCGCGTAGGGCTTCACCCGCAGGTTGAGCCCCGGTCCCACCCCCCGGAATCCGGTCAGCGTCCCCGCCTTCGACATCTTGTGGATCTGGTCGCGGCGGTCGAGCGGCGCCCAGAACGTGTCCTCCGCCTTGCGCCGGATGCGGCGCAGGATCTGGAGTCCCCAGGTCTGGTCCTCCTCCGAGGGATTGAAACGGAGCGTGGAGAAGGGGATCTCGATCTCCACCGTCCAGCCCCCGTCGTTCCTGGCGGTCTCGACCCGAATCGGGCCCTCCCACGCCTGGTTCTCGGAGCGGCTGTCGTCGAAGATCTGCACGTCCTTGAGCGCCCCGCCGGGGTTGACGAGAAACATGAACCCGTTCCGGCGGTCGAGGTACGTATCCAGCGTTACGCCGAAGACATCCGATGACCCGCTGTTGAAGTCCTGCTTGAGGCTGGAGATGAAGTAGCGGTCGGGCTCCGAGTCATGGCAGATCGCGCCGATGTAGAGGGCACGGTCGTCGTACAGGAAATAGACGACCGTCTCCTCGCTGGCGGGCGCGCCGGTGTCGGGACGGGACTGGACGAATCCGGTCAGGGGCTGAGCCTGCTGCCAGACGGGCTCGTCGAGACGGCCGTCGACGGCGGGCGGCGTGTCCGTGCGCAGGGCCGCGGCCGTCGGGCGGGGCGCGGACTCGACCGCGATCCGGGCCGGTCCCTCCTGAATCGGTTCCTGTCCTGCAACGACCGCCGCCGCCAGCGGGCTGAGCAGGAGGACGAGCGGAGCGAGGCGAAGTTCCGTCAGTTCCAGTTCAGTCCTCGCAACTGTTCGACATCGAGGTTTCCGCCGCTCAGAACGCACGCGACCTTCGTCCCCGGCGGCGCCTCGATGAGGCCGTGCAGAACGGCGGCGACCGACGCGGCGGCCGCACCCTCGGTCACGAGCTTCGCCCGCGTCATCAGCCACAGCATGGCGTCGAAGATGTCCTCGTCGGGGAGCGTCACGACGCGCTCCACGAAGCGGCTCACGACGGACGCCGTGTTGTCGCCGACGCGCATCACCTTCAGCCCGTCGATCACGCAGTCCACCGTCTCCAGAGTGATCATCTCGCCGGACTCGACGGTGCGCTTCATCGCGGGCGCCCCGGACGATTCCACCCCGATCACGCGGATATCGGGGTTCACGCTCCTCAGCGACATGGAATTGCCGGAGATGAGGCCGCCACCGCCGATGGGGATGACGACGAGTTCGACCTCCGGCCAGTCCTCGAGGATCTCGAGGCCGAGCGTCCCCTGGCCCGCGATCAGCCGCGGGTTGTCGAAGGGATGCACGTACGTGAGCCCGCGCTCCTCGACGAGTTCCAGCGCCCGCTCGTTCGCCTCGTCCCAGATCGATCCGTGGAGCACGACCTCGGCGCCGTATCCCTCCGTGGCCGCGACCTTGGCCGGGGTCGCGTTCTCCGCCATCACGACGACGGCGGGAATCCCGTACAGGCGGGCCGCCAGCGCGACCCCCTGCGCGTGGTTCCCCGCGGAAGAGCAGATGATGCCCCGCGCCTTCTCCTCCTCGCTCATGTGAGCCATCACGTTCAGCGGCCCCCGCACCTTGTACGAACCCCCGCGCTGGAAGAGTTCGGCCTTGAGGCGGATGTCGAACCCGGAGGCCTCGCTCAGCGAGCGCGACGTGAGAAGCGGGGTGTGGTAGACGTGCGGCGCGACGTGCTCCCGTGCGCGCTCGAAGTCCGCGCGGGTCAGCGTGAGTCCGGGGATCTCGACGTGTGGCGTCACTCGGCCGTCTCTCTCGGATGGCGGTGGGCTGGCGACTCGGTCTTCGTCCGGATCTGCCTCCGGGTCCGCCGGAAGCGTGGTCGATAATCCCCGGAACGGAGTGGGCACGCAACGGGGAAGCGGCCGTCACCTTGCGGCGTGACGCTTTGGTCGGCGACACTCAAGCCGCCTGCCCGCACGGACGTCCAGCCGAGGATCCGCCACTTGAGCCAGTCACCGGACAGCCCGAAATCCGCACGCGAGCGCTTCGGCACCCGCGCCGGTTTCGTGCTGGCGGCGGTAGGGTCCGCCGTCGGGCTGGGCAACATGTGGCGCTTCCCGTATCAGACGGCGGAGGGCGGAGGCGCCGCCTTCCTCGTGGCCTACGTCTGCATGGCGTTCCTCATCGGCGTACCCATGATGCTTGCGGAGTTCGCGGTGGGGCGCCGCGCGCGCCAGTCGGCGATCGGGGCGCTGCGTGCGGTCGGCGGCCGACGCTGGGCCGCGATGGGTCTCCTCTTCCTGGCGACGTCGACCGTCATCATGGCCTACCTGTCGGTCATTACGGGTTGGGCGCTGCGGTACGCGCTCGACGGCCTGACGACGGGATTCCAGGCGGACGCGGCGGGACGATACGAGGCCATCGCCTCCGGACCCTCGGCCGTCCTCTTCCACCTGGTGTCGATCGTCGCGACGGTGGGGATCGTGGCGTTCGGCGTCCGCAAGGGGATCGAGCGGGCGAGCATGCTGCTCATGCCGCTCCTCTTCCTCCTCCTCGTCGGCCTCGCGATCTGGGCCGCGACGCTGCCGGGCGCCGCGGAGGGATACCGCTTCTACCTCTCCCCATCGCTGCGCGAGTTGCTGGATCCCGTCGTCCTGCAGGGCGCGGCCGCCCATGCCTTCTATTCGCTGAGCGTGGGGATGGGGATCATGGTGACCTACTCCTCCTACCTTTCGAGGAACACGAACCTCGGACGCGAGAGCGCGGTGATCGCGCTGTCGGATTTCTCCGTCGCCTTCGTGGCCGGGCTCGTCGTCTTTCCGATCGTCTTCGGACTCGGGCTGTCGGAGGACGTGGGGGAGAGCACCCTCGGCGTCCTCTTCATCTCGCTCCCGAGCGCGTTCGCGCAGATGGAGGCGCTGGGCCGGGTCGTGGGTACGGCGTTCTTCATCGCCGTGATCGTGGCGGCCATCACGTCGGCGGTCTCTCTGCTCGAGGTGGCGGCCTCGATCCTCATCGATGAATGGGGCTGGACGCGCCGGCGGGCGACGCTTACTTCGGGCTTCCTCATTGCGGCGGTCGGGATCGTGCCGGCGCTTTCCCTCGGGGCACTGGGCATCATGGATCAGGTGGCGGCGGAACTGCTCACGGTGCTGGGCGTCCTCGCGATCGCCGTGCTCGTGGGTTGGGTGATGAAGCACCCGGAGGCAGAACTTCGGGTCGGGGCCTCACCCGGGTTCGCGCGCCTGATTCCGACGGCGCGGTTCCTGATTCGCTATGTGGCGCCGCCTCTGCTGGCGTACGTGAGCTGGATCGCGCTGCGTCAGACGACCCGCGTGATCGCGGGCGGCTAAACCGGACCTCCGGAGCCAGACGTGTCCAACCTCGATCGACTCAGAGACGAACTCGCGCGCATCGACCGCGAACTGCTCGAACTCGTAGCCCGGCGGCAGGCGGTCTCCGCGAAGGTCGGCGAGCGAAAGCGCGCGTCGCAAACCCCCACGCGCGACTACCGGCAGGAAAAGATCGTCATCGAGCGGGCCCGCGTCGCCGCGAGCGACCTCGGTCTCTCGCCGCGGCTGGCCGAGGATCTCGTCCTTTCACTGATCCGTTCGTCGCTCACTGTGCAGGAGCGGGGCAGCGTGGTGGCGGCCGCGAGAGGAGGCGGGAAACGCGCCCTCGTCATCGGCGGTTCCGGGAAGATGGGCGGGTGGTTCGTCCGCTTCCTCGCCTCCCAGGGGTTCGAGGTGGAGAACGCCGACCCGGATGGGGGGGATCACGCGGACTGGACCGCGACGCCGCTGGACCACGACCTGATCGTGGTGGCGACGCCCATGGTCATCGCCAACGAGATCCTCGCGCGGCTGGCGGAGATCGGGCCGCCGGGCCTGGTGTTCGATATCGGCTCGCTCAAGAGTCCGCTGCGCTCCGGCCTGCTGGCGCTGGCGGAAGCCGGGGTCCGCGTCACGTCCGTCCACCCCATGTTCGGTCCCGGCACCGAACTCCTTTCCGGGGAACACGTGATCTTCGTGGACGTCGGCTGTCCCGACGCCACGGAAGGGGCGGAAGCGCTCTTCGCCTCGACCATGGCGACGCGCGTGCGCATGGACCTGGAGAGCCACGACCGGGTGATGGGATTCGTGCTGGGGCTCTCGCACGCCCTCAACATCGCCTTCTTCACCGCGCTGGCTCGCTCCGGCGAAGCGACGCCGCGCCTGGCGGACGTGTCGAGCACGACGTTCGAGGCCCAGCTGGATGTGGCGCGCGCGCTGGCCGGCGAGAACCCGCACATGTACTTCGAGATCCAGTCGCTGAACGAGTACGGAGACGCTGCGCTGAAGGAACTCGTCGCGGCGGCGGAGAGGGTCCGCGATGTGGTCGAAGCAGGAGATGAGGATGCCTTTGTCGCCCTGATGTCGGCTGGTCGCGACTACCTGGAGTCCCGCGGTTCCGCGGAATAACCCGAGCCCGGTTCGACTGGCGTTGGGGCGTCGATAATCCCTATCTTGCACAGGCTGGATGCGGGGAGGGTGAATTGCGTCCAAACGCCGCGCTGGGTCGCGGTGTTTGCCCGGTGGCAGTCGGGCGACAGCCGGTGAGGTCCACATGAAGAAGTTCGCGATCGCGGCTCTGGGAACGGCGGCGCTGTATCTCGCCGTTACGGGCAAGGATGCGCCGCTCGGCGCGCCCTCGCACGCCCTTGCGGTCGCCCCCGCCCCGGACACCGTCGCGAACTCGGTCATCCAGACGGTGTGCACCCGCTGCCACAACGACTCGCGCCGGGCGGGCAACCGCTCTTTCCTCGAGTTCGACGCCGCCGCGCCGCAGACCGACCCCGAGACCGCCGAGCAGATGATCCGCAAGCTTCGCGCCGGCATGATGCCGCCGCCCGGCATCCGGCGTCCGGAAGAGGCGACCCTGACGGCGGTGGTCGAGGAACTCGAGACGCGCATGGACGCGGCGGCGCGCGCGAATCCGAACCCGGGGACGCGGACCTTCCAGCGCCTCAACCGGGCGGAGTACCGCCGGGCGGCCCGGGATCTGCTCGACCTGGACGTCGACATGGAGGCGTTTCTTCCGACGGAAACGATCAGCGACAACTTCGACAACATCGCCGACGTCCAGATGATGTCCGCCACGTTGATGGAGGGCTATCTGCGCGCGGCGAGCGAGATCAGCCGCATGGCGATCGGCGATCCGGACGCGGGCCCGCGCCAGGTCACCTACAAGGTGCCCAAGACGGCGTCGCAGGCGGTACGGGCGGAGGGCGCGCCCTTCGGCACGCGGGGCGGGATCTCCGTCATCCACGTCTTCCCCGCGGACGGGGAGTACGTGTTCAAGATGGACATGCACCCGGGCCCGACGGGGTTCCTGTACGGCATGACCGCTCCCGATGAGAAGATCGAGGTCTCGATCGACGGGGCACGCGTCGCGCTGCTCGAGATCGACCCGTTCATGTCGGAGTCGGACCCGCAGGGTATGGTGATCGAGACCGAGCCCATCCATGTGCGGGCGGGTCCACAGCGGGTCACGGCGGCTTTCCTCCTCAACGCCGAGGGGCCGGACAACGACCTCATCAAGCCGATCGACTACAAGCTGGCCGACTCGAACATCGGCAGCGCCTACGGCGTGACGACACTCCCGCACCTGCGCGACTTCCTCGTCACGGGACCGTTCGCGGTCACCGGCATTTCGGAGACGCCGAGCCGCAAGCGGATCTTCTCGTGCCGGCCCACGGCACCCGGGGAGGAGCGGCCCTGCGCCCGGCAGATCATCAGGACGCTGGCGGCCAAGGCCTATCGCCGGCCGCTGGAGACCGACGATGTCGAAGACCTTCTGGTGTTCTTCGACATCGGCGTCGAGGAGGGCGGGTTCGAGATCGGGATCCGCACCGCGCTCCAGGCGATCCTCGCGAGTCCCCACTTCGTCTTCCGTCTCGAGGAGATGCCGGCGGACGTGGCGCCCGGGGAGATCTACCGTCTGAGCGACATCGATCTCGCCACGCGGCTCTCCTACTTCCTGTGGGGTACCCACCCGGACGAGGAACTCGTGGCGCTGGCCGACGGCGGACGCCTCTCGGATCCGGCGGTGCTGGAGGCCCAGACGCGACGCATGCTCGAAGACCCGCGGGCGGAAGCCCTGGCGACGCGCTTCGCCTACCAGTGGTTCCGCCTGCAGGACCTGGAGAAGATCCACCCCGACGCGCTGCTCTACCCGTACTGGGATCACCGGCTCGTCGAGGCGATGCTGCGGGAGACGGAACTCTTCTTCGAGCATCTCCTGCGCACGGACGCGCCCTTCTTCGAACTGCTGACCGCGGACTACACGTTCGTGAACGAGCGGCTCGCGCGTCACTACGGGATACCGGGCGTGACCGGGGAGGAGTTCCGCCGGGTCGCGATCCCGGACGAGGCGCGCCGCGGGCTGCTGGGCCACGGGAGCATCCTCACGCTGACCTCGCACGCGGACCGAACATCACCCGTCCTGCGCGGGAAGTGGGTGATGGAGGTCCTGCTCGGGACGCCCCCGCCCCCGCCCCCGCCCGACGTGCCGGATCTCGAGGCGACGGATGAGGCGGAGGAGGGGCGCTTCCTCACGGTGCGCGAGCGGCTCGAGATGCACCGCTCCAATCCGGCCTGCCGGTCGTGCCACCGGGTGATCGACCCGATCGGCCTCGCGCTGGAGAACTTCGACGTCACCGGGGCGTGGCGGATCAAGGACCAGGGCCGGACGGTGGACACGTCGGGCGAACTCTACGACGGGACGCCGATTCTGAGCGCCCCGGACCTGCGGGCCGCGCTGCTCGAACGCGAGGACTCGCTCGTCCGGACCTTCATCGAGAACCTCATGGCCTATGCCCTGGGCCGGCGGATCGAGTACTACGACATGTCCACCGTGCGGGAGATCGCGCGCGTGGCGGCAGCTGACGATTACCGTATGACGTCGTTCATCCTCGAGGTCGTGAAGAGCGCGCCCTTCCAGATGAGCGCCGTCGAGATGGTGGCCGAAGACGATATCGACGCGGGCGGCGGGTCGGGCGACGAGCACTGACCGGACCGCCCGCAGTCCCGGAACGCTTGGGAGAACAAACCAGGAGGAGTGAGCATGGAACTCATCACGGGTAAGCACATGTCCCGCCGCACGGCCCTGAAGGGCCTGGGTGCGACGGTGGCGCTGCCGTTCCTGGATGCGATGCTGCCGGCCGGCCGACTGTGGGCCTCCACGAAGTCGCTCACGGACGTGAAGCGGTTCGTGGGCATCGAGATGGTGCACGGCGCCGCCGGCTGCAACGAATGGGGCGCGTCGCAGTTCATGTGGTCGCCCGAGAAGGTGGGGCGCGACTTCGACCTCTCGCCGAGCAGTCTGAGTCCGCTCGAGCCGTGGCGCGACTACCTGACGATCATCTCGAACACGGACGTCGAGAACGCGGAGGCGAAGACGGCGAAGGAGATCGGCGGCGACCACTTCCGCTCCAGCGCCACCTTCCTCACGCAGGCGCACGCGAAACAGACCGAGGGCTCGGACGTGTTGGTCGGCACCTCGATGGACCAGTACTACGCGCAGCGCTTCGGGCAGGACACGCCGATCCCCTCCATGCAGCTCTGCATCGAGAACGTGGACCAGGCGGGCGGGTGCGCATACGGCTACGCCTGCGTGTACACGGACACGATCAGCTGGGCGTCGCCGACGGAGCCGCTGCCCATGATCCGTGACCCGCGGGCCGCGTTCGACCAGTTGTTCGGGGCCGGCGGCACGTCGGAGGACCGGGCCGCGCGGCGGCGCACGGATCGGAGCATCCTCGACTGGATCGTGGGCGAGGTGAGCGGCCTCAAGCGGGCTCTGGGGCCCACGGACCAGAGGCGGCTGGACCAGTATCTCGACAATATCCGCGAGATCGAACGCCGCATCGAGCGCATCGAGGCGTATAACAGCAGCGGTGAGACGCGTGAGATCCCCGAGGCCCCGCCTGGCGTTCCGGATGACTTCGCCGAGCACGTCCATCTCATGTTCGACCTGCAGGCCCTGGCCTTCCAGTCGGACCTCACGCGGGTGTTCTCGTTCAAGCTGGGCCGCGATGGGTCGGGCCGCGTGTATCCGGGCAGCGGTGTGGACGCCGGCTTCCACCCGGCCTCGCACCACGGCGGCCGCGAAGAGCGCGTGCGGGAGTACGAGAAGATCAACCGCTACCACGTGAGCATGATGCCGTACCTGCTCGAGAAGCTGGCCAGCATCGAGGAGCCGGACGGAAACCTGCTCGACAAGACCATGATCCTGTACGGCTCGCCGATGGGTGATTCGAACCTGCACAACCACAAGCGGTGCCCGCTGTTCGTGGTCGGCAAGGCCGGCGGCGAACTCGAGGGCAACATGCACATCAAGGCGCCGGACGGGACGCCGATGGCGAACGTGATGCTGAGCCTGATGCACAAGCTCGGTCTGGAGGACATGGAGAGCTTCGGCGACAGCACCGGAGACTTCTCGTTCTCGGCGGTCGCGCAGGACTGAGCCGCGAGACCGGGCGGAGGGTCGGAGGCAAGATCGATGTTGAAGAGAATCGGCAAGGCCGGTCTTCGGGCGGCGGTCCTCGTCGCCCTCTGTGCGACCACGCTGTGGGCGGCCGCGGCAATGGACGCACCGGTCGCGGAAGCGGCGGCACGCGGAGACCTGGAGTCCGTGCGGACGCTCCTCCGCGATGGGGCGGACGTGAACGCGGCCCAGGGCGACGGCATGACCGCGCTCCACTGGGCGGCTCTCAGGGGCGACGCCGAGATGGTGTCCGTGCTCGTCTACGCCGGGGCCAACGTCGCCTCGACCACACGCCTGGGCGCCTACACGCCGCTCCACCTCGCGAGCCGGGACGGCCGGGCCGAGGCGGTCACCCTCCTCATCGAGGCCGGCAGCGACCCTGACGCGGCGGCGACGACCGGCGTTACGCCCCTGCACTTCGCTGCGGCGGGCGGGGACGTGCGGACCCTCACGAGCCTGCTCGAGGCAGGGGTCGAGGTCGACGCGCGCGAGAACTCCAACGGGCAGACGCCGCTCATCTTCGCGGCTGCCGCCGGGCGTCTCGACGCGGTGCGAGCATTGATCGCGCACGGCGCGGACGTGTCGATCGCCTCGCGCGTGCTGGATTTCGTCGAGAAGGCACGCACCGACAGCGAGGCCCGGGGCCGGCGGCGGGAAGTGCTCACGGCGATCCGGAAGGCCGAAGCCGAGGCTCGCGGCGAAACCGCCGAGGTCGGGATCACGCGCACAGACACGCCGTCCGGTCAGGAGCCGACCCGGCGCGAAGCCGCCGACCGCGCGGCTCGGGACCAGACGGGCACGGCTCCCGCGACGCAGGGCGCCGGCGCGACGCCCGGCCAGGAACCCGCCGCCGCCGAGCCCGACGAGGCACAGGGCGAGGATCCTCCCGAGGCTGAAGAAGAGGCCGAAGAGACCGGAGAAGAGGCTCCCGAGGAAGAGGCTGCCGAGGAAGAGGAAGCGGAAGAAGCCGAGGCTGAAGCGGAGCCAGTCGAAGAAGAGGCCGCCGACGAGGAACCGGCGAAGCCTGCGCCGCGGCCATTGGGCTATTCCGACATCGTCGGCAAGCAGGGCGGCATGACGGCGCTCCATTACGCGGTTCGCGAGGGTCACTTCGAGACCGTCAAGTCGCTCCTGGAGGCGGGTGCGGACATCGACGGGAGGACGGGGGGGGACGAGAGCACGCCGCTCGTCGTCGCCACCGTGAACGGACACTACGACCTCGCCGCGTGGCTGCTCGAGCAGGGAGCGGACCCGAACCTCGCCAGCGAGGACGGCGTGGCGCCCCTCTACGCGACGGTCGCCAACCGGTGGGCGCCGAAGGCGCTCTACCCGCAGCCCACCGCGTTCCGCCAGCAGGAACTCGACTACATGGAGCTGATGGAGATGCTCCTCGCCGCCGGGGCGGATCCGAACGCACGCGTGAATACGCACATCTGGTATTCCGCCTACAACTTCGACCTGCTCGGCGTGAACTTCAGCGGCGCGACCCCGTTCTGGCGGGCGGCGAAGGCGCTCGACATCCCCGCGATGCGGATGCTCGTGGCCGCCGGGGCCGATCCGCACATGCCGACGAGGAAGGCTCCCGAGCGCCGGCGCCGTCGTCCCGCGGACGATGAAGAAGAAGAGGAGGATCCCAGCGGACTGCCGCCGGTCGAGGTCGGAGGCCCGGGCATCCCGCCCCTCGTGGCTGCCGCCGGTTACGGCTACGGGCGCTCACGCACGGGCAACCAGCACCGGCATCGGCCCGATGAATGGATGGCCACGGCCAGATACCTCGTCGAAGAGTTGGGCGCGGACGTCAACGGTCGCGACTCCGACGGGTTCGGCGCGCTCCATTACGCCGCCGCGCGCGGCGACAACGAGTTGATCGAGTACCTGGTCGGCAAGGGCGCCGACCCGCTGATCGTGGCCCGCAGCGGCCAGACGACGGTCGACATGGCGAACGGCCCGATCCAGCGCGTGCAGCCGTTCTTCGAGACGATCGCCCTCCTCGAAGGCATGGGCGCGAAGAACAACCACAACTGCCTCAGCTGCTGAGTCCGAACGGCTCCGTCAGTCGTTGTTGGTTTGATACGGAGCGTTTGTCCGTTCGCGTACCGCACCAACGATCCAGGAGTTGATGCTCATTCCGCGGGCGGCTGCCGCTTCGGCGACCGCCGCGTGAAGCTCCGAGCCGAGGCGCAGGTTCAGCTTTCCGGAGAAAGGTCGCTTCGGCTCGACCCCGTCTTCCTCGCACCAGGCGAGATACTCATCGATGGAGCGGTGAAACTCCCGGCGTAGCCGCCTCGTGTCCGTCGCTTCGAACGTCGCGATCGGATACGGGCCGCTGTTGATGACCCGCCCATGGAGCACGTTGATCGAGTCATCGAACTCCACGGCCGCCTGATATCCCTTGTATTCCATCATGGCTCCACTCCCACTGCTCGTAGGAAGGCCGCAATGTCTCGAACGGTCTCCCGGCCCACGACGGGCCTGGGATGGGGTCGGTGTTGAGCTGATCCCACCGGATATCTGGCGGCGTCGGCTTCCCGTGGACTCGCGCCAGAGTCTTGCGGTGCTTGGTTCGCATGGATCACCAGAATAACCTGATTCTGGTACCATGTACAGTACCATCTGGAATGCCGCGCATTTGGAGAGTGGGTGAAGCCCTGGACTACGATTCGCTGCCGGAGATGCGCTGGGAGACGGAGATCGGGTAGCCGTCGGGGTCCCGGAGGGTGAACTCGATCGAGCGGGCGTTCGGGTTCTCGTGCGGTTCGTCGAGGCAGTCGGCGCCCATGGCGCGGGCGCGCTCGAACACGGCCTGCGCATCCTCCGTGTAGAAGTAGAGGAGCACGCCTCGGCCGGGCGTTCCTTCGCAGGGGTCCGTCATTCCCGGGTGGGCCTTGAACTCACGGTGGTGCAGCATCAGTTCGATGCTTCCGTCCTGCCCCAGGAGTCGCTCGAAGTGATGGCCGCCGCGTCCGCTCACGAAGCCGAAGAGCTCGACGTACCAGGCCGAACTCGCCGCCACGTCGCGGACGACGAGCATGGGCGTAAGGCCTTGACCGGTCGCGGTCATCGGTCTGGATCTCCGGGCGCCGGCGGCCGGTTTCGGGCTGTCGGCTAGTGATTCGAGTTGTTCGTTGCCGCCTCGGCGGCCCGCCTCGCCTCCTCGCGCGTGGCGACGAGCGCCTCGAACTCCTCGGGATCGAGGTACGTGACGTCCACCCACAGATGGGCCATCTCGTCCACGGTCCGGTCCCCGTAGTCGACCCACTGCTCGTGGTCCGGGTTGTTCGGGTTCTCGGGCGTGTTGTCGTGCCAGGCGGTGATGACGAGGGTGGTGCCCGCGGGTAGGAGCGGGGCGGCGTCTTCTTCGTAGATGTAGTTGATGTGCCAGTTCCACTGGAAGTTGTCGACCTGGTTGATCAACTCTTTGCGGCCATCCGGGTAGATCGCCTCGAGCGACATCGCCTTGCCACGCATGTGCATGTGCGGCTGGAAGTTCTCCAGGCGGGCGGGCCAGCGCAGCGTGTGGAAGTCCTGCGTCACGGCGATCTCGCCAGGCGGGATGTCCAGGCCTGTTCGGCCGCTGGCGCCGAAGAATGCGAGTCGGGTGCGGTTCCGCGGCTCCTCCCCCTTCGGATAGAACCAGACGCCGAGTTCGACGTAACTGTCCTCGATGAGCTTGCCCATGGCGTGGAGGTGGACCTCCCAGCGGATCTGCGAGCCGGGGAGCATCACCTTGCCCGCGCCTTCGGGGAAAATCTCGCCCTCCTTGCCCACGGCCCACTCCATGAACAGGTCCGGGCCCCCCATCGCGCCCCCTCTCGTGCTCGCCTCGACGATGCCGGCGCTCATGGGGCTCTCCTCCTCGTCCTGCTGGAGGAAGGCGAGGACGTGGTGCGTGATCGTGCGGGCGTCGTTGCCGGCCGGCTTGATCTCGATCGCTTTCACCCAGCGGGGCTCCGTGATGCCGGTCGGCGTCGCGGGCCGCCACCACTTGTCCATCGTCTCGGCTTCGAGCGTGTAGGGTTCGGACGCGATGACGAGGTCGGGCTCGCCGAACTCATCGAGGAGGCGCCATTCGTTCGGATCGGGGAACTCGGCGGGCGGCGGCAGGTCCGCGGGATCGCCTTCCACGCGGCCGCCATCGATCCACGCGAGGATCGTCCCGATTTCTTCGCTCGACAGGCTGCGGTCATTCCTGAACTCCTGGATCCCGACAGTCGGGTCGAGGTGCCACGGCGGCATGACGCGGTTGGAGACCTTTTCCCGGATCCCGGAAGCCCAGCGGTAGGCGTCCCGGTAGGTGAGGAGCGGCATGGGGGCGATGGAGCCCTCCTGGTGACACTCCTGGCAATTCGCCTGGAGGATCGGCGCCACGTCCCGGTTGAAGGTCACCTCCCCGGGCCCGTTCTCCTGCGCCTGCACCGGCCCCGCGGCGCTCAAAACGCCGAGTGCCGCGCCGAACGCGATGGCGGCGAGCTTATGGGAGATCGGTGTCTGTCTCATGGTCGTGCTCCTCCAGCCTGACTCGGAAGGCGTCGCGTCACGGGTTTACGATGACCCGCACGAATCCGTTCGTCCAGCAGCATTGTGCGTGCCCGGCGGCGGCGACGCCCGATCCGTCGTTCGCCCGCACGCGCAGGATGTACTCGCCCGGTTCACTGAACGTGACCGGCGTCGAGACCTCGGCTCCGCCGTGCGGAACGCGGGCGGTCGGCTCGGCGAACTCGACATCGCCCGGACCCTGGTGCTTGAACCACGTGAGGTTGACCGGCGAGCCGTCGCGACTCCCCGCGACGAAGTGACTGCGTCCCACACCGTCGTCCCGGACGTGGACGCTCACATTGAGCGGTTCCCCGACCCGGGCCGCGAGGGGGCCTCCCCAGGCGCCGGCCGGCCCCGCGCCTTCGTCGCCGGCTCCGAAGCGGAGGACGGGAGGCGTGTTTCCGTCACCGGCTTCGCCCTTGAGCGCGTCGATCTGCCAGTCACGGTGCAAATGGCCCGGGACGCGGAGGGTCTGTCCGCGCATCGTCAGCGTCCAGTAGATCTTCCTCTCGCCGAAGTCCGCCGGGACCCGGACGACGAACACGCCGTAATGGCGCCGCGGCGCAAAGGACGTGGGCTGGACGCCCTGGAACTCCGCCGGCTCGATCATGTTGTCCGGCCCGAGGGGGACCTCGATCGTCTCGTCGAAGTTGCGGTTGAAGTAGCCGAACGACAGGGACAGCGTGCCGTCCGCGTTCGGATACCAGCCCTCGTAGGCGGGAGTCACCGTCTGCCCACGGCCGCTGGGGTTGCCGAGGGGGATCTGTGCCGCGAGCGGCAACGTCTCGGGGCACAGCGCCGCGATGACCGCGATGGACACCAGGATCCGGGCAGGTCTCATCGCCCCGCTTCCGCCATGCTCGCCTCGATCGAGGCCCGGATCGCCTTCACCGTCTCCTCCACCCGGAAGCGGAGCAGCTTCTTCCCGGTGGCGATCGCCTCCTCCTTCGGGGCGATCGAGACGCCGTTGATGCTGGCCCGGCCGGCGGCCACGCGCTCGTCGTAGCGCACCATCGCCGGGTCCTCGACCATCATGATCGCGGTGATCACGAAGTCGTCGTGGATCCCTTCGGGGTCGGTCTCGAAGATGCCGAGTTCGTCATTCATCCACTCGTGAACGTCGCGGTAGCGGTAGAACTCGGGGATGAAGTGCGCCTGCCCGTCGTACCAGCGCTCGTTCAACCGCGCGGCCACCGCCTCCATGCCCGACTGGTTCCCACCGCTGTCGCCGAACAGGATGATGTGTTCGAACCCATGCGCCCTGAGGCTCGACGCCACGTCGTCGAGCACCGCCTCGAACGTCTCCTGCCGCAGGCTGATCGTCCCCGGATACCGCATGTGGCCCGACGGCTCGTCGATGTCCCCCTCGGGGACGAGCTTGATGATCGGCGCGCAGAGCGCGTTTCCGAGTTCGCGCGCCACGCCCTCGCAGGCGCCCTGCAGCACGTAGTTGTGCTTGCCGGTGGCGAGATACGGACCGTTCTGCTCGATGCCGCCCGTCGTGATGATCGCGGTGGTCTTCCCGGCCGCCATCGCGTCCCGGACCTCCATCCACGTCATCTCCTCGATCCACACCGTGTCGAAGGCCTCGATGGGCCGCTCCGACACAAGTTCCTCCTGGGTGCGACGCTCTCGCTCAGCCGCCATCCGGGCGCGCTCTTCGGGCGTCATGTTTCGCTGCTGGCCCGCGAGCGCCGAGGCCGAAACCGCGAACAGCGCGAGCAGGGGAAGGATCGATCGGGACTTTCTCATGGCACACCTCGTTTCCGCGAGCAGGGACCGGCTCCAACCCCCAACGCTAGCATATCCCTTCCCACCCGGACCAGTCCGACCGGGTCTGGCGGGCGCTACCTTCGATGGGAAAAGATGCGGACCAGATTCTTTCCTTCACGGAGGCACGGAGATGGTACGGCGGACCTCTTATCGGATTCCTTGGCTGGCTCTTCCTTTCCTCGCCGCCTGCGGGGCGCCCGGCGATACTTCCTCTGACGCGGCGTCGAGTGCGGCGGTGGACGCCGCGGTGGTGGGGCCGGCGACGTCCGACCCCTACGCGCACGGGTTCACGGACGCGGACTATCCGCGCGTGATCGAAGTCGCGGACGATGTCTATGCGTACGAGCAGATCCATCCGACGGGGGGCGAGATCATCACCACGGTGAGCCTCATCGTGATCACGCCGGAGGGCGTACTCGTCGCGGACGGGCAGGAGAATCCCGAGGAGACCCAGCGGCTCGTCGACACGATCGCGGGCATGACGGA
>LXNJ01000028.1_pt1 | contig 93303 bp, 84 predicted proteins | sample 809081 | NCBI WGS metagenome assembly LXNJ01 (sample SAMN04870510, study PRJNA318959) | sponge metagenome | biome: sponge; feature: marine sponge reef; material: water | host: Petrosia ficiformis | place: Greece: Milos, Mediterranean Sea | collected 2013-05-29 | depth 5-7 m
CGGTAATGGTTTGTCGGGGTCGATTCCGGCTGAGTTGGGTGATCTCACCAACCTGGAGACTCTGGACCTGTCCGGTAATGGTTTGTCGGGGTCGATTCCCGCTGAGTTGGGTGATCTCACCAACCTGACAGAGCTGAGCCTGTTTGCCAATGGTTTGTCGGGGTCGATTCCCGCCGAGTTGGGTGATCTCACCAACCTGGAATGGTTGATCCTGTCCGGTAATGGTTTGTCGGGATCGATTCCCGCGGAGTTGGGTGATCTCACCAACCTGGAATGGTTGATCCTGTCCGGTAATGGTTTGTCGGGGTCGATTCCGGCTGAGTTGGGTGATCTCACCAACCTGATAGAGTTGCGCCTGTCCGGTAATGGTTTGTCGGGGTCGATTCCCGCCGAGTTGGGTGATCTCACCAACCTGACAACCCTGGACCTGTCCGATAATGGTTTAACGGGGTGTATTCCGCCTGCTCTTAGCAGCTTGCTCAGCGGATTAGGCCTCCCGGACTGCACGGCCTAGACGTGTTCAGGCACGACAGCGGCACCGAGTTCGATCACCACCAACGTTGAGCTGATCGCGAACCGTTGACCGCCATTCGCGTCGGGATCGCCCACCGGCTACCGACCGCGGTAAGGCCCCAACGCATCCACACCTTCGAGGCCGGTCAGGCGGCGCAAGACGGCAGTCTTGACCACCTGTCCAACAGCGAGAGCCGCTTCTCGACCTCCTGCGACGCCAGATGACACGAGCATGCCGACATGGCCCCATGCTGCAGCGCCTTGGCCCGGAGGCCAGCGACCCTTGCAGCGCCATCGCGCCGGATCTTCTCTGGCTTGGAGTTCTGCTTGACGAGAAGGGAACAACGTGTCTGAACAAGACTCAGAGCGGGTGTCGGCCGGGGGTGTTCGAAGAGGAGAGTCCCCGGTCATCGTCTCTTGCACAGATCGGCTAGGAGCCCAGGATATTCAGATGAGCGATGACTCGTGTCGGGGGCTTGCGGTCAGGCGTCGAGTACTGGTAGAGCTTCGACGGTTTGGCGGGCCTCGGTGATGGCGTCGCCGATCGTGCGGGGTGCGCGGGCGTCGCCGATGCGCACGGTGTGGATGCCAGTCGTCTGCGGCCGGCCCTCGTTGCCACCTCGGGGCGCCAGGGCGGCCGGGACGGTTGTCCGCACCGGTTCGGCCACCACGAGGCTCCGCGCCGGCAGCACCCACCTCGCCCCGGCGTCTTCCAGCCACTCCACCCCATTGGGTGTGATGCGGGTTGCCCGACCCTGAACGACCGTCACCGGGTCCAGGCGGCTGAGATACGCCCGGCGTGCCAGACCGGACGTGTCGTGGCCCAGCCGCTCAGCGCTCAGCAGCGACACGGGATAGCCGCCGCGGCGACACCACAGGGCGATCGCCAGGGCTCGGCTGCCTCCACCGATCACTGCCACCGGGTCGATGAGGTGCCAGGTGTCGTGGCTGGAGGGCCGCCCCGCCAGCAGATCCTCCAACGTCCATGCCGGGAGATGTTCGTAGCCGTCGAGCACCTCTGGGGCGGTCTTTGCCCCCGTGGCGAGGACGAGGTAGTCCGCCGGGGCCGTAGTGAGATGTTCGGCGGTGGTGATCTCGCTGCCCAGCGACACCGTGACGCCGAGTCGCTCGAGTTCTCCCTCATACCAGTTCGCCAGGCGTTCCATGTGTGCCAGCCCGGGCGTGGCCGCCGCCAGGTGCAGGGCGCCGCCGAGGCGGTCGGCGCGCTCGGCTAGATGCACGCTGTGACCCAGCTGCGCGGCTCGGCGAGCAGCCTCCATGCCGGCCGGGCCGCCGCCAACCACCAGCACGCGGCCGGGGTTGGCGACCACCCCCGGGGGAGGGAGGGTCTCACGCCCCACGCCGGGATTCACCGAGCAGGAGATCGCCTCGCCGTACTGCAGCCGGCCGGCGCAGCCCTCGACTGTGGCGATGCACGGGCGGATCCGGTCCGCTCGCCCACTCGCTGTCTTGGCGATCCAGTCCTCGTCGGCCAGCAGCGCCCTCCCCAGTCCCACGGCGTCGCAGCGTCCGTGACCCAGCGCCTCCTCGGCGCTCTGGGGCGTCGTGATCCGTCCCACGCCGATGATCGGTACGTCCACGTTGCGGCGCACCTCGGCGGCGAGGTCGAGGAAGGCGCCCTCGGGGTCGTCCAGCAGGGGAATGGTCCACGGCACCGAGCCGTAGACGCCCGCTGAGACCACGAAGGCATCAGCGCCCGCCTCGGCGAACCGCCCTGCTGCCACCGCGGCGTCGGAGGCCTGCAACCCGTCGGGCACCAGATCCGAGCCGTTGATGCGCACCACCACGGTCAACTCGGGGGCCGCGGCGCGAACCGCCTGGATCACCTCGCAACCGAAGCGGCTGCGTTCGGCGACGGTGGCGCCGCCGAATCGATCGGTGCGCTGGTTGGACTCCGCCGCCAGGAACTGCTGGATGAGGTAGCCGTGGCCGCCGTGGATCTCCACCGCGGTGAAGCCGCTGGCCGCGGCTCGCTCGGCCGCCTTGCCGAACGCCGCCACGATTGCCTCGGCCTCGCCGGTCGACAGCGACCGGGGGGCGATCCGCACGTGCGCGCCGGCCTGCACCGCCGACGGCGCCACGGGCGGCTCGCCGATCACCGCCGGCGAGACCTGTCGTCCCCCGTGGCCGAGCTGGATGCACGGGTGCGCACCCGTCGAGGCGATGGCCTCGGCGAGCGGCGCCAGCGCCTCGGCGGCGCCTTCGGGCCACAGCCAGGCGATGGCGTTCTCGACCCGCCCCTCCGGGGCCACCGCCGAGAAGCCCACGGTGGCCAGCGCCGTGCCCTGGCTGCGGGTGCGGTAGTAGGCCAGTGCCTCGGCTTCGGGCGCCCCCTCGGTGAACCCGAAACCGGTCGTCATAGCCGACAGCACGATGCGGTTGTGCAAGTCGAGCCCGCCGATCCGCAGCGGGCTGAACAGGAGGGGGTAGGCCGCGTCCGGCACGGCCCGGCATTGTAGGAGCGTGCCGTCCGGCCCGATCCATCGCGCTCGTCTCGGCGACGCGCCGCCGGCTGGCAGAACACTCCATTCTACTATTACAGTAGGTTTCATATATTTCTCACTAATATAAGTGATACCGGAAACGCGAGGTTGCTGGGGATCATGCGGTCGCGGTAGGTTTGGAGGAGATTCGGACATGAACACGGCAGTCATCTCGTCCATCATCGGCACCGTCGGCGCTGCGTTCATCGCCGTGCTCATCTTCTACCTGCAGGGTCTGCGCGACGACATCCGAGCCCTGGGTGGCCGGATCGACACGATGGGGTCGGACCTGGGTGGCCGGATCGACACGATGGGGTCGGACCTGGGTGGCCGGATCGACGCGGTGGAGTCGGGTCTGCGGTCGGATCTGGGTGGCCGGATCGACGCGGTGGAGTCGGGTCTGCGGTCGGATCTGGGTGGCCGGATCGACGCGGTCGAGTCGGGTCTGCGGTCGGATCTGGGTGGCCGGATGGAGACGATGGAGTCGAGTCTGCGGTCGGATCTGGGTGGCCGGATGGAGACGATGGAGTCGAGTCTGCGGTCGGATCTGGGTGGCCGGATCGACGCGGTGGAGTCGCGGCTGGGCAGGGTCGAAGAGAGCCTCACCCGGATCGAAACCGTCCAGGAGGAGCACGGCCGGAAGCTCGACGGCATCGCCGAACACGGTGAGCGGATCTCGGCTCTCGAGGGTGCCGTCGCGGCGATGTCCTGACGTTGCACCGCGCCGAGCCGATCCGCGGTGCGACCGTCTCGGCCCGCCCGCCGGTTCGCATGGCTCCACCCGATCTCAGCCCCGAGGCCGTCGGTTCCGCGCTCGTGGATGCAGGTGTGGCGCCCCGGAACGCTCCGGACCGGGCGCCCGAGGTGGTCCGGCTCGACAGCGGGTACTCCTGGATCACTTTGCGTGTGCGCTGGGGGAGCGAAGACGCCGCCATCGTGCGGGTGGCACCGTTGGGCGGCACGGTGGAACCCTACGATCCGGCCGCGGAGGCTCGGCGTCTGCGGGCCGTGGCCGGTGTGGTGCCGGCTCCGGACGTGCTGGCGGTCTGCCGTGAGCCAAACCGCATCGGACGACCGTTCGGGGTGCACACGCTGGTGCCGGGTGAGGTATGGCGTCGGCCGGCCGATCCGGCGCCGTACCGGGAGGCGCTGGCGACGGCGCTCGGGAGACTGCACAGCGAGGCCGACCCACATGCGCTCGACGACGTCGCGGACGTCGGTTCCGCCTACGAGGCCGAGTTGGTTCACCAGGCCGACGCCTACCGGCGCTGCTGGCGGCACCCGGGCATCGATATCGGGATGCGCTGGCTGGCTCGTCACCGGCCGGCGAGCGCCGACCGGCCGGCGCTCTGCCACGGCGATTTCCGGCCCGCCAACGTGTTGTGGACCGCCCCGGGCGCCATCGGCGGGATCATCGACTGGGAGCGGGCCTGGGTGGGCGACCCGCTGAGCGACGTGGCGTTCAGCATGCACCTCGGCGGCTGGGGGGCCATCGAGGGTGAGGCGGTCGCCCCGTACCGTGCCGCCGGCGGCGTCGAGGTCGACGGCGCGCGGCTGCGCTACGCGCTGCGCTTCGAACGAGTGCGCTCGATTCTTTCGGGCATGCAGGGCCTCGCCGCCCTCGAGGCGGGACGGGCCGACGACCCGCGACTGATCGACATCGGTGCCGCCGCCCAGGCCGGCGCCTGGGAGCTCGTGGCCTGGCTGGAGCCCGGCCTGCCGCCCCTCGGTGACGTGCTGGCACCGCCCGAGGCCCTTTGCCCGATGCACGCAACGGACGCCGGCGAGGTACAAGCCACCTGGCCGGCGCAGTGGTGCGATCTGATAGCGCGGGCCGCAACCGGCGGTCCCGAGTTGATCGAACCGCTCCGCCGCCTGGCCGCTCGGGACGCCGGGGTCTCGAGCCTGCCACAGGTGCGCTGGCGCGACCTCTGAGGGTGGCACACCTGCCCTGAACTGCGAGACTGTGCAGCCGGCCTGAGCGGGCGGCCGGGAGGGCGAGGACCGGAACATGAAGCTGAGCGAGCGCGACGAATACCTCCACGATCCGCCCGACGACTCCGGCCGCCTGTGGAGCGACAACTTCTGGTTCTCCGTCTGCGACCGCGAGGCCGACGTCTTCGGCGTCAACCACATTCACGCAAGCCTCTCGCACCGCTACGTCCGCGCCAGCGCCTGCTACGTGATCGACGGCGTGCCGCAGCAGTGGGCCTCCCGCCAGCCGCTCGGCGACGAGGCGGTCTTCGAGGTCCTCGGCGACGGCCGCGTGCGGTTCGAGGTGCTGGAGGCCTTCGAGCGCTACCGCTGGCAGTTCGACGGCCCCAAGTTCGGCTTCGACCTCAGCTACAGCGGCCGTTTCGACCCGTTCGACTACGACGACTGCGACGGCGGCAACCCGCTGGCCACCTACGAGAACTACGGCGGCCACTATGAGCAGGCCCTCGACTGCGCCGGCAGCTTCGAGGCCTACGGTGGTCCCCGGGCCGGCGAGCGCCGCCCGATCAGCTGCTGGGCGCACCGCGACCACTCCTGGACGCACCGCTTCGTGCAGGAGTCCCCTTGGGCGCCCCGCCGGCGCCGCACCGCCGAGGCCTCCTGGGGGCACTTCTGGCCCTCGGTGCAGTTACCCGACCGCCACCTCAACTCGTTCGGCTGGATGAGCCCCACCCAGCCGATCCCCGAGGGCCGCGCCCACAACGGGGGCTGGGTGGCCGACGCCGCCGGCGCCAGACCGATCCGCCACGCCACCTGCGTCCCCCGCATGGAGGACGACGAGCGCACCGCCATGGCCTTCACCATGACCTTCGAGATGCCCGACGGCGAGAAACTCACCGTCCTCACCGGGCGCAAGTGGGCCCAGACCCGCAACGGCCTGATGCGCGACGAGAACGACGCCGAGGCGCGCCTCGACTGCTACGAGCCGTTCTTCGACTTCGAGGTGGCCGAGACCGGCGAGCGGGGCTACGGCGTCGTGGAGTACTCGATCCACCCGCCGCATCCCCGGTTCCGGTTCTGATGCGCTCGGTGATCCGGCCACTCAGCCGGCCGTCCCCGCGCGGTGTGCAGAGGATGCCCTGAGTGCGCTTCGGCCTGCACCTGCCGCAACTCGGGCGCGCCGCCGGGCTCGACCACGTCGTGCGCATCGCCCGCCGGGCCGAGGAGGCCGGCTTCGACGACGTGTGGGTCGCCGACCACGTGGCCGTGCCGACGTCGCTGGCCGGCATGCCGTCGTTCTTTCCCGAGCCGGTGCCGTTGCTGTCCGCCGCGGCGGCGCGCACCAGCCGGGTGGGCCTGGGGACCAGCGTGCTGGTGCCCGCCTACCGCAACCCCATGCAGTTCGCCAAGCAGTGGGCCACGCTGGACTGGATGTCGGGCGGGCGCACCATCCTGGGCGTGGGCGCCGGCTGGCTCGAACCGGAATTCGACGCATGCGGGGTGCCGATGCGCCGCCGGGGGCAGCGCCTCGACGACTACATCGGCGGTTGGCGAGCCGCCTGGGGCGGCGCCGAGGCGTACACCAGCGAGCACTTCAGCTTTCGCGATGTTCGGGTGAAGCCTGCCCCCACCGGGCCGGTTCCCATCTGGATCGGCGGCTCCTCGCCCGGCGCGCTGCGCCGCGCCGCCGCCTGCGAGGGCTGGATGGGCACGTGGGCCCCGCTGGACGTCTTCGGGGAGCGCCTCGCCGAGCTGCGCTCGCACCCGTCGGGCGGCACCACCACGACCTCCATCCACATGGAGGTGCGTGTCGGGTCGCCGCTGCACGGCGGCGGGCGCTGGAGCGAGGTGGGCGACGGCTACGGCGACCGGCCGGTGGCCACCGGCGGGGTCCCCGAACTTGCCGAACTGCTCGGGGGATACGTCAAGGCGGGCCTGCAGCACGTGCTGTTCGTGCCGCTGGCGCGCAGCGAGGCGGAGTGGGCCGACCACGTCGCTGCGCTCGTGGAGTTGAAGTCGCTGCTGGGTTCCGGGAACCGTCCCGGCGCCCTCGAGAACAGGAGATGAATCGATGGTGGATCTGACAGCACCGTTCCATGTGGGTGTCGCCGTCTCGGACATCGAGGAAGCCATGGAGTTCTACTCGGCCGGTACGGGCCTCACGTGGCACAGCCTGCAGTCGCTGGACGTCGAGCATCTTGTCGAGGGAAAGGTCGTCCAGACGAACGTGCGCTTCACGTACTCCGTGGAGGGTCCGGTGCAGGTGGAGCTCGTCCAGGGGCCAATCGGCTCGTTCTGGGATCCGACTGTCGACGCGGGCACGTACCACATGGGCTACTGGACCGAGGACCTGCGGGGAGATCTCGACGTGCTGACCGGTGCGGGGTGGACCGTCCGCTTCACCGGTGTCGGACCCGACGGTGGCCCCGCCGGCTTCGCCTACCTCATCGGTCCGGACCGCCAGCAGATCGAACTGGTGGACGTGATCGTGAAGGCCGCCTTCGCCAACTGGTACGCCGGCGGCGACTTCGTCCTGTAGCCGTCCGTGCTCTCCTTCATTCCGGCGGAGGCCGGACTCCAGTCGGCAACGGTCAGGCGGTGGTGAGGAGGTCGGTCAACTCGTCGGCGATGGTTGCGGCGTACTTGCGGAGGTCGTCGTCGCCGACTGAGGAGATGGGGTGGGGGACCGCCGCGGACGGGTAGCCCGGCGCCCCGACCGTGGGAGCGAAGCGGTCGGCGACCACCACGAACGGCTCGGTCACCACCAGGGCGGCGGGGGTGCCGCGGGCCTCCAGCAGGACTGCGTCGTGCAAACTGCACGCCGTGCAGGCGCCTCAATCGCCGACGCCGGAGATCACCAGGTGCGAGCGGGCGGCCAGCATGTCGGCGGTGTCGGCGTCGATGGGCTTGCCGGCCGCGGGCTTCGAGTGCACGTCGACGGTCGCCAGAGGCAGACGGCTGCGCAATTCGTCGGCCACGTGGCCCAGCAGTGCGCGGGCGTTGGGTTTGCCGTTCTCCACCAGGGTGAGGTGCAGCGGCTCGACGGTGCCGCGGGCCTGGCGGGGCGCGCGTGTCAAGGCGGTCACCTCCGAGACATGGTCGGGCCGAACGACGGTGATCGCGGTCATGGAAGCGAGCCTACGACACGGCCCAGTCGTGCCGCGACTCCCTTGGACCGTCACTCCGGCGCAGAGCCTGCCCCGACGTGATCCGGCCGGAATCCAGGGTCTCGGACATTGCGGAGCCCGCGAGCGGATTGCCCGGGACACTCCTACTGCGCCGGCAGTCCCTCGCCGGGAGCCGGCACCCGCCGCGTCACCGCAACGCTGTGCAGGGTGGGCGCCCACACGGGGATGTAGGCCGACCAGCCGGCGCCGGGCCCTCCGGCTGTCACCAGAAACAGGTCGTCGGGGCTGCGCACCGTCGGGAGTTTCCCGTCGGGGCCCGGTGTCATGTCGTGCTGGGTGCCGACCTCCAGTAGCACGCCGGCCGCCTCGATCTCGGCGGGTGTGACCCGGCTGGCGTCGGCGAGGTACTCCCGCACGCGGTCCCTCGTCCAGCCGGCCTCGATGAGCGCGGCGGCGTGCTCGGGTCCCAGCACCGCCACGGCCTGGCCGCCCTTGCCGACGGGATACGTGGCGGGGCAGCGCATGGCGGCCGCCATGGTGGTCAGGATCCCCTCCGGCGACGGGTTCAGGACATTGGCCACCTGGCGGGGCCCCTCGGTGCCCAGGATCGTCACGGTCGAGTCCTCGCTGGCGTAGCCCAATTCGGTCCGAAGCGGCTCCCAGGGCTGCGGCGGCTCGTCCTCGGCGAGGCACAGCGTGAACTTGCCCGGGTGGCCGATGGAGGAGGCGTCCATCTCGCCGGTGCGGGCGCCGAACACGTTCCGGGCCACGAGGCGCAGGGTGCGGCCCACGGCGGCGTTGGCGCGATTGCCCGGCCCGAGGGCGTTGTGGCGGGTCGCCATGTCCAGCTGCCGGGTCACCGGTCCGCTGACCAGCAGGCAGAACGCCGCCCCACCGGTGCTGGTCATCACGGTGTGGGCGTTGAACGCCGGGTCCAGCATGGCGGCCAGCGCTGCGGTCGCCAGGGGGAAGTGTTCGGGCGCGCAGCCGGCCATGACGGCGTTGGCAGCTGCCTGCTGGGCACTCAGCGAGCGGCTCCGGGCGGCGATCGTTCCCAGGATCTCGCCGGCGCCCAGTCCGGCGTGGACCAGCATCGCCTCCACCCGCGCCGGCGTGGGTGCAACCACCGGCAGACCGTCGGTCCAGCCCCGGCGATGGAACTCCTCGAGCCACCCGGCATCGTCGAGATCGATGGTGTTCAGCGCGTCGGGCACGGCCGCACGGTACCGGCTCGTCGCGATTGTCTGCGGTCCGGGTGGGGGCCGCCGGCGCCGAGTCCGGCTCTCGCCTGCGCCATCGATTCACACTCCGACCCGGCGTTCCCCACCTTCGGACTTGAGCCTCTGTCGGGGTGGGGCCGCCGGTGCCGAGTCCGGCTCTCCCTGCGCCATCGATCCGCACTTTGACCCTGGCGTCCCCTACCCTCGTTTCGCGGCAATGGCAATTGCGTTTCAACCGCTCGTTTGGTAAGTATTGGGCGTGACAGGCCTCGTCTCCAAGCAGGTCTCGCTGGCCGAGGCGGCCGCCTCCGTGCCCGACGGCGCCACCGTGGCCCTCGGTGGGCTCTCGACGAACAGCGCCCCCATGGCGTTCGTGCGCGAGCTCGTCCGGGCAAACAAGCGCGACCTCACCCTGGTGACCATCGTGGCCGGCATGTGCGTGGACTGGCTGGCGGCGGCCGGCTGCGCCTCCCGGGTGGTGGCGGGCTTGGTGAGCCTCGAGGGGTTCGGTCTGGCGCCGCACTTCCGGCACGCCGCCCAGAGCGGCAAGGTCAAGATGGAGGAGTACTCCGAGCATCTGCTGATCTGCCGGTTGCAGGCGCAGGCCCGGCGACTGCCGTTCATGCCGACGGTGGCCGGCCTCGGCACCGACGTGCCTGCCCTCCACACCGCCTCGGGCGCCCTCCGGGTCGAGACCGACGCGGTGACCGGTCGCCCCTACGTCGCCTGCACACCGCTGGCGGTGGACGTGGCGGTCGTGCACACCCACGAGGCCGATGTGGCAGGCAACGCCCGGGTCAACCCCAAGCTGATCTGGATGGACAGCGAGATCGTGAACGCCGCCGATCGCACGATCGTCACCACCGAGCGCATCGCACCCGCGGCCTCGTTCAGCGCTGAACCGCACCGAACCACCTACCCCCGCTTCATGGTCGACGCCGTCTGCGAGGCGCCGCGGGGCGCCTTCCCGACGTCGTGCTTCCCCGAATACGGCCACCACAGCGGATTCTTCGAGGACTACCTGGCGGCATGCGGCTCGCCGGCGGACTTCGCGGACTTCTTCGAGCGCCGCGTCGTCGGGCCTGTGACCTGGGCGGACTTCCTGGCCGCCAACGGGGTGCAGCCGGCCGGCGGCGACGGCGGGGAGATCAGTTCATGAGCACCGGACCGCTGGCGGTCACGGGCTACGACTGCACCCTCGACGAGTTGATGGTGGTGACGTTCTCCCGGGCGATGAGCAACGACACCCGAGCGTTCAACGGGGCCGTGTCGTTCATCCCGGTCTGCGGCTACCGCCTGGCGCGGCGCACCCACGCTCCCGACCTGGTGTGGGCGGCCAGTTCCATCGCCGTCGACGCCGACCCCGAAACCATCGGCTCGTCCACACTGTCCGACGAACTCTGGGGTGGCGCCACGATGCTCGCCAACTCGCCGTTCGACTTCTGGACCTACGCCCAGGGAGCCCGCTACAACACCTTCGCGTTCCGGGGCGCCCAGATGGACGCCTGCGGGAACGTGAACAACAGCGTGATCGGTCCCTACGAGAGTCCCAAGGTGCGCCTGCCCGGCGGCGGGGGCATGGCCGACCTGGGGTGCATGATCCCCCGCATCTACCTGTGGAGCACCACACACAACCCACGCACGTTCGTGGAGCGGCTGGACTTCCGGTCGGGCATGGGCTGGGGCGACGGGGGAGACCATCGGGCCTCACTCGGCATGCCCGGCGGGCCGCAGCTCTGCATCACCAACCTGTGCGTCTTCGACTTCGAGCCCGCCTCCAAGCGCATGCGGCTGGCCTCGCTGCACCCCGGCGTGAACGTCGCCGACGTGCAGGCCGCAACCGGGTTCGAGGTGTTGTTGCCCGCCGGTGAGGTGCCCGCCACGGCCCGCCCCAGCGCCGAGGAGTTGCGCATCCTGCGCACCGAAGTTGACCCCACCGGTGCCCGCCTACGAGAATTCTGAGATGCCTCGGGGGCCGGCGCCGCTCTCTCCGTCATCCCGGCGGAGGTCGGAATCCACTTCGAAGCCGACCGGACCGCGCCGTGCGGGGATCGTGCGGACGCACGGGTGTGCGATGGCGTCACGATGAAGGTCGAGGGTTCCGTCGCGCTGGTCACCGGGGGTGCCTCGGGCCTGGGTGCGGGCGTGGCCCGGGGGCTGGTGGAGGCCGGTGGGCGTGTCGTCATCGCCGACCTGGCGTCCTCGGCGGGCGAGTCGGTGGCGGCCGAGTCGGGCGACAGTGCGGCCTTCGTGGCCGTCGACGTCACCAGCCCCGACGACGTGGAGTCCGCCGTCGCCGCGGCGGCCGCCGTCTGGGGGCGGATCGACGCGCTGGTGAGCTGCGCCGGCATCAGCTCGGGACAGCGGATGCTGACCCGCGGCGGCGAGGTGCACACCCTGGAGCACTTCCGGGCCCACATCGAGGTGAACCTCATCGGCCTGTTCGACGTGGTGCGGCACGTGGTGGCCCACATGGCGACCAACGAGCCGAACGCCGAGGGCGAGCGGGGGGTGATCGTCAACCTGGGCTCCATCGCCGGCCTCGAGGGTCAGGTGGGCCAGACGTCCTACAGCGCCTCCAAGGGTGGGATCATCGGCATGACCCTGCCGCTGGCCCGCGACCTGGGGTCACGTGGCATCCGGGTGGTGACCATCTGCCCCGGCATTATGGACACGCCCATCCTTGCCTCGCTGAACGACGAGCAGGTCGCCGCCATCACGGCCGGAAACGTTTTCCCCAAGCGCCTGGGCGCTCCCGCCGACGTGGCCGCCCTGGTAGGTCACATCATGGAGAACACCTACCTCAACGGCGAGGTCATCCGGCTCGACGCCGGCATGCGCCTGAACATCTCCTGAGCCCGGCTCTTGTGTCCACGGCAGTCCGGGTGCCGGTGGCGGGCCGGGTGGGGTTCTGGTGGCGGTCCGGACGGGGTGCCGGGGTGCCGTTCGCTCCCTGGGCGCGGGCGCAAGGCGTCGCGAATCGCCCCCCCGGCCTTTCACCCTCGGGATCCTGCAGGGCTGTGAGGTGACGGCGTGACTCCCTCTCGTGGCTCTGCACGCCGCCATGACGTCGTGGTCCTGGGCTCGGGGGCTGCGGGATTGACTGCTGCGCTGGCTGCTGCCGCCGGTGGTGCCGATGTGGGCCTGTATGAGAAGGCCGACCTGCTGGGTGGTACCACTGCCATCAGCGGCGGGATCGTGTGGGTGCCTGGCAACCACTTGATGGATCCTGCCGTGCGTGATGACGATCCGGCTGAGGCGCTGCGGTACCTGCGGGAGCTGGCCGGGGAGGCTCTGGACGTGCCGGTGGCGGAGGCTCTCGTCTCGGCCGGTCCTGAGATGCTGCGGTTCGTCGAGAGTGCCTCGCCTTGCCGGTTCCGGTTGCTGGCCGGTTATCCCGACTATCACCCCGAAGTGCCGGGTGCCCGGCCGGGCGGTGGCCGTTCGCTGGAGCCCGAATTGTTCGATCTGTCGGTGCTGGGGGAGTGGGCCGGGCGGCTCTGCTTCTGGGATGGCGGGGCCCGGCCGGTGCTGCTGTCGGAGACCGGCTACGGCGGGGCGACGGAGCCGCCGCCGCCTTCGGTGATTGCAGACCGGCGGGAGCGGGGGGTGTGCGGCATGGGCGAGGCGCTCGTCGGGTCGCTGCTGGCCGGGTGTCTGGACGCCGGTGCGACGGTGCGCACCGGAGCGCGGGCGCGCCGGCTTGTCACCGAGCGCGGGCGGGTGACCGGCGTTCGCTTTGGCGCGCCGACGGCGGAGGTAAGGATCACCGAGGATTGGGCTGCCGGGGTCAGGACCGACGAGGACAAGGCCGCCGGGACCGCGGCCGGTGAGGTCACCGTCGGCGCCCGGCGGGGCGTGATACTGGCCACCGGGGGGTTCGAGTGGAACGAGGCGCTGGTGCGGTCACACCTCCGAGGGCCGATGGACGCCGCCGCCGGGGTGCCGACCAACACCGGTGACGGTCTGGAGATGGCGACCCAAGCCGGCGCGGCGCTCGGCAACATGGCGCAGGCCTGGTGGGCGCCGATGGCCCCCATCCCTGGCGAGGAGGCCTGGGGGGCGCCGCGCTATCACCTGGTGCTGGCCGAGCGCACCCGCCCCGGCTCGATCATGGTGAACCGCGCCGGCGAGCGCTTCTGCAACGAGGCCGCCGACTACAACTCGCTCGGGGGAGCCTTCCATTCGCTCGGTCCTGCCGCGCCGGACTCCGGCAGGCCCGGCTCCGGCAGGCCCGGCTCCGGCAGGCCCGGCCCCGGCGCGCCCGGCGCTGCGACACCCGGCCAATCCGGCGTCGCCGCCTGGCTGGTCTGCGACGAGCGGTACCGGCGCCGTTTCCCGCTGCCGGGCTGCCGGCGCGGTGCCGAGCCGCCCCCTTGGGTGCACCGGGGCGACACGCTCGCCGAACTCGCCGCTGCAATCGGGGTGCCCCCGGCGGCCCTCACCGCAACGGTGGCGGAGTTCAACCGGCATGCGGCGGCGGGCGCCGATCCCGCCTTCGGCCGGGGAGCAAGCGTCTACGACCTCTTCAACGGCGACCGCACGCTGCCGGGCGCGGCGGCCACCCTCGGCCCGCTCGACGAGCCGCCCTTCTACGCCGTGGCCATCCGCATCGGCGCGCTGGGAACCTCAGGCGGTCCCCGCACCGACGACCGAGGCAGGGTGCTGAGCCGCAGCGGCGAGGCGATCCCCGGCCTGTGGGCGGCCGGCAACGTGATGGCCGCCCCCACCGCAACGGTCTACGGCGGCGCCGGCGGAACCCTCGGACCCGCCATGACCTTCGGCTACCTCACCGGCCGCGACGCCGCCGGCTAGAGCCGCAACCCCCAGATCGTCCAGGCGCAGCGCCGACAGGTGCGACACGCCGTCGCCCTTTGCGGCTCTGCGCTCGACGACCCCTCGCGGTCCCGTGCGGGAGTCGCGCTGCCTACGAGTTCTGCAGGATGTCCTGGTCGCCGAACTCGGCCGGCGCCGGCGGAACCCGTCCGGCACCCTCCTGCCGCTCGTCGGTGTCCGGAGCCTGAGCGTGAAACGGTTCCCACACACCGCCGCGGTCGAATCCCTGCCGGATCGAGTCGTTCACGGCCTGCTCGAAGCTGATGCCGCGCGTCGCCATCCGGTGGCGAATCATCTGCTCGGTGTCAAGGGCGAAATCCACAGTCCGGCGCACGCAGTCACGATAACAGCGGCTCAATCAACAACTGAACATCGCCTTTACTGCCATTTGGGTGACATTGGTCACGCAGAGCGATTGCTCCCACGGTCCGGTCGGTCAGCCGCTCCGGAATCGAGTATCGACGGCGCGACTAGGGTTAAGTCGGCGACCTGACAAGGGGGGGATCTCATGAGATCGTCAAGAAAACTGTTCGCGTACGTCGTCGCGATCCTGGGGGTATTCGCCTTGCTGGCGGCCGCGTGCGGGGATGACGATTCGGGTGATACCACCGCGCCGGCACCTGCACCGGCGCCCGAGCCGGCACCACCGCCGGAGTCGGCGCCTTCACCGGATCCCGCGCCGGAGCCGCCGCCATCGCCGGAGCCGGCGCCTTCACCGGATCCCGCGCCGGAGCCACCGCCGCCGCCTGAGCCGACACCCGAGCCGCCGCCACCCGACCCGATGGCGCAGTGCGTCGCCGACGCCGAGGCCGCGGTGGCGGCCGGCCAGCAGCCGATCCCCGTCAAGGGCCCGTCCGCTCCGCTGGACATGTCGGCGCTCGCAGGCAAGAGCATCTGGAACATCCTGATCTTCACCAACGAATTCACCGGTGCGGTCACGGCCGGCCTCGAGGAGGCGGCCGCGGAGGCCGGGATCGACGTGACCATCTTCGACGGCCAGGGCGACCCGAGCGAGTGGAACCTCGGCGTGGAGCAGGCCATCGCCCAGGGCGCCGACGCGATCATCCTGCAGGCGGTCGCACCCGGCGCCGTATCTGCACCGCTGGCGGACGCCGCCGCGGCCGGCATCGCCGTGGTCGACATCTTCAACGGCAGCGTCGATCAGCCGCTTCCAGCGGGTGTGTTCGCCCACGTCACGCCCGACTTCAAGGCGAGCGGCGTGCTGATGGCCAACTGGATGCTGGCCGACTCGGGTTGCGATGTGCGCGCCGCCATCTTCGGTATTCGCGCCCTGCCGCTGCACGAGGACATGATGACGTCGGCGAAGGCGACGATTGAGGAGGCATGCGACTGCAAGGCCGTGCTCGAGGATGTCGACCCGACCACGATCGGGAGCGACTTCGGCCCCAACGTCAGCGCTGTGCTCGGCCGCGAGGGTGACATCAACTACCTGTTCCCTGTCTTCGACGGAGTCGTGCCCTTGGCGAAGACGGCCGCCGAGGGATTCGACGTCAAGATTCTCGGTCATGACGGCGTGTCGTCGAACCTCGACGACATCCGTGCCGGTGGCCCGGACGCGCAGGCCGCTGACGGGGCGTTCCCGCCGAACGAGTGGATCGGCTGGGCGCTGCTCGATCAGGTCGGCCGGGCTCTGTCCGGCGAGCCGGCACAGGACTGGACCGTGCCCCATACGGTCATCGACAGCGGCAACGTCGGGCCGAGCAACGACCAACTCGGGCCGTACGCGGATTGGACCAGTTTCCGGGACGCCTTCCGCGAGGCCTGGGGTCTCTCCTAAGGCCCGCGCCACGGCCGGAGGGCCGATGTCCTGATGCCGGCGGAGGAAGGAGCGCGCGCCCGGCCTGACGCCCCTGCCCGCGGCACCGGCGACCGCGACCGTCAGTGGGCCGACCTGCTGACCCGCTACGGCGGTCGCTACGCGCTGGTCTTCGTGCTCGGCGCGTTCATCGCCACGTTCGCGATCTGGCTGCCCGACAACTTCTGGACCGAGGCCAACTTCCGGGCGATGGTCAACTCGCAGGCGATCGTCCTGCTGCTGGCCCTCGCCGCCACGATCGTCCTGCGGACCGGGGACTTCGATCTCTCCATCGCCTCGGTGATGACGCTGACCGCAGCGACGTCGGCGGTGATCGTCGAGGCCGGGCGGTCGCTGGGGCTCGTGTTCGTCGTGGCTCTCGTGGTCGGCGTCGTCGTGGGTCTGATCAACGGCTTCCTGATCGTGAAGATCGGCGTCAGCTCGTTCATCACGACGCTGGGGATGATGACGGCCCTCACGGGGGCGGCGATCGCCGTCACGAACTCGCGCCAGATCTACAACCTCGAAGGGTCGATGCTGACCGTCGCCCGCTACAAGATCCTGGACTTCCCGTTGCGCACCTGGTACGGGTGGCTGCTCGTCATCCTGCTCTGGTACGTGTACGAGCGCACGCCGGTCGGCCGCTACCTGCTCTTCATCGGCGGTAGCCAGGATGCGGCTCGGCTTGCCGGTCTGAACGTCAACGCCATCAGGATCGGGGCGTTCGTGGCCTCGTCGATCGTGGCGGCGTTGACGGGCATCGTGCTGGCGGGCTTCCTCGGCGGCATCGACCCCAACATCGGCCCCGGATTCCTGCTCCAGCCGTTCGCCGCGGCATTTCTCGGGGCGACCGCGCTGCACATCGGCCGGTTCAACGCCGTCGGAACCGTTATCGCCATCTACCTGCTGGTCGTCGGGATCACCGGACTGACGTTGCTGGGCGCCGAGCGCTGGGTGAACGAGGTCTTCAACGGCGGCGCGCTCGTGCTGGCGGTGATGTTCGCCCGCCTCGTGGGTCACCGGAGGTAGCAGGAAGATGGCGGCCGGGGCCGCTCTCGCTCTCGACGTTCGCTCGGTGAGCAAGCGTTTCGGGGGCGTGCACGCGCTCGTCGACGTGGACTTGCAGTTGCGGCGCGGCGAGATCCTCGGTTTGGTCGGCGAGAACGGGTCCGGCAAGTCCACGCTCGTCAAGATCCTCAGCGGCTACCACACGCCGGAGCGGAGCGCGGCGGGCGAGGTGTTCGGCCGACCGCTGTCGTTCCCGGTCGGCAATCCCGGTGAGCTGGGGATCGCCGTCATCCACCAGGATCTGGCGCTCGTGGATGAGATGACCGTCGTCGAGAACCTCGGTGTCTCCTCGGGGTACGCATCGTCGGGGTTGCGGCCGGTGCGCTGGCGGCGCGAGCGGTCGAGAGGTGTCGAACTCCTGGGGCGATTCGGCGTCGACGTGGATCCCGGGGCACGGGTCGGCGATCTGGCGCCGGCGGAGCGCGCCAGCGTCGCCATCGTCCGGGCGACACGCGAGCTCTCGGGCCACGCGCAGCAGCACATCCTCATCCTCGACGAACCCACGTCGTACCTCACCGGAGCGGAGGCCGAGCGGGTGATGCGGGTCATGCGCACCGTCGCCGAGAGCGGCTCCAGCGTCATCTTCATCAGCCACCATCTCCATGAGGTCGTCGAAGTGGCCGACCGCGTGGTGGTGCTGCGCGACGGGCGTGTGGTCGCCGACGTGGACGCCGCAACCACGACCGAAGCCCGGATCATCGCCCACATGCTCGGTCGGGAACTGGGCGACTTCTACCCCGCCCGGCTGGATCCGGCCGGCAGCGGCGACCTGGCGCTGGTCGCCGAGCACATGACGGGGGAGATCGTCGACGATCTCTCCTTCGAGTTGCGCCACGGCGAGATCCTGGGGGTCACGGGCCTCGCCGGCATGGGCCAGCAGGAGCTGCCGTACCTCCTGACCGGCGTCCGGACCCCCGCCGCCGGCGTCGCCCGCCGCGGCGACGGCCGGGTGCTGGGAAGATCGCCGGCCGCAACCCTCCGGGCCGGCGTCGTGATGGTGCCCGGCAACCGGCAGCGGGACGGTGTCTGGCTGGACGCCACGGCGGCCGAGAACATCTCGCTGCCGGTGCTCCGGGAGTACTATCGCCGCGGCTGGCTGAACGGGCGCGAGGAATCCACGAGGGCGAAGGGGCTCATGCAGATGTTCCGTGTGCAGCCGCCCATCGCCGATCAGAAGGTCTCCAACTTCAGTGGCGGAAACCAGCAGAAGATCGTCCTCGCCAAGTGGCTGCAGGGTGAGCCCGACGTGCTGTTGCTCGACGAACCCACGCAGGGTGTGGACGCCGGTGCCCGCAAGGAGATCCTCGAGATCGTGCGCGCCGCCACCGAGGCGGGGGCCGGTGTGGCCATCTTCTCCTCGGATCTCGAGCAGCTGGCCAACGTCTGCACCCGCGTGCTCGTGCTGTGGCGCGGGCGCGCCTCGGCCGAACTCGTCGGAGACGAGATCACCGAGGATGCCCTGCTGCGCGCCTGCCAGGGCGATTCGACGCTGGTTGCGTGATGCGGCGCGCTGCGAGTGACGTCGGCGGGACGTTCACCGATCTCGTCCTGCAGGACTCCGAGACGGGTCGCTTCACGATCACCAAGGTCCTGTCGACGGCGCCGGATCCCAGCGCCGGGGCGATCGCCGGCTTCGAGGCGGTGATCGCCGCGGCCGGCGTCGAGGCGGACTCCATCGACTATCTCGCACACGCCTCCACGGTCGCCTCCAACCTGGTGATCGAGCGCAGCGGGGGGCGCACCGCGCTGCTGACGACCGAGGGCTTCCGGGACGTGCTGCACCTGCAACGCCAGAAGCGGGCCGTGTCGCACGACCTGTTCTACGACAAGCCGGCCCCGCTCGTCGACCGCCGGGACATCCTCGAGGTGCCCGAGCGAATGGCGGCCGACGGGTCCGTGCTGGTCGCCCTGGACGAGGAACGAACGGCGGAACTGATCGCCGAGATCGCCTCCCGCGGCATCGAGTCGGTCGCCGTCGTGCTGTTCCACGCCTACGTCAACCCCGACCACGAGCACCGGGTCCGTAAGATCGCCGCCTCCGTGGCGCCCGACCTGCTCGTGTCGCTGTCGAGCGACGTCAGCCCCAAGTGGCGGGAGTACGAGCGCTCGAGCACCACCGCCATCAACGCCTACGTGAAGCCGCGTGTGAGCCGGTACCTCGACGGCATGCAGGCGTCGCTCGACCGCCTCGGCGTGTCGCACCCCCTGCACGTCATGCAGTGCAGCGGCGGGCTGGCCACCGTCGAGGCGCTCAAGCGCCATCCCGTGACGCTTGTGGAGTCCGGTCCGGCCGCAGGTGCGCTCATGGCCGGCATCCTCGGGCGGGTGTCGGGGCGGGACCGGATCATCGCCTTCGACATGGGCGGCACGACCGCCAAGGTCTCGATCCTGCAGGATGGCGAGCCCCAGATGGTCGAGGACTTCGAGGTCGCGCCTACCACGAAGCTCCGCCCCGGCAGCGGGCTGCCGATCACCACGCCGGCGGTGGACCTGATCGAGGTGGGAACCGGTGGCGGCAGCATCGCCCACCTCGAACTCGGCGTGCTGGCGGTCGGCCCCGAGAGTTCCGGCGCCAGCCCGGGTCCGGCGTGCTACGGGTACGGGGGCGACGCGCCGACGGTGACCGACGCCAACCTCGTCCTCGGCTACCTGGATGCCGACTACTTCCTCGGCGGCGACCTGGTCCTCGACACCGATGCCGCTCGCCGGGTCATCGAACGGGACATCTGCGACCGCCTGGGCCTGTCGCTCTCAGAGGGCGCCTACGCGGTCCATGCCGTCGCCAACGCCAGCATGGCCAACGCCATGCGGGCCATGACGATCCAGCGAGGCTTCGATCCCCGGGAATTCGGCGTCGTGGCCTTCGGCGGCGCCGGGCCGGCTCATGCCGTGAGCATCGCCACCGAACTGGGCAGCCGGGAGATCGTGGTTCCCGCCAACGCGGGCGTCAGCAGCGCCATGGGTCTGCTCTTCGCCCCGATCAAGTTCGAGTTCGTGCGGACGCTCGTCACCCGGCTCGAGGTCGGCAGCCTCAAGCAGATGAACGAGGTGTTCGCCGAACTCGAGGAGCGGGGAGCCACCGGTCTGGCCGAGGCCGACGCCACCTCGGGTGCCTCGTTCGCCCGGAACGCGCTCATGCGGTACGTGGGCCAGGGCTACGAGGTCGCCATCGGTATGCCGGCGGGGCGCCTAGTCGCCTCCGACGTTGCCGCCACCAGGACCCGGTTCCTCGAGACGTACCAGCGGATCTACGGCTACGCGGAACCGCACGGCGAACTGGAGATCGTGGACTACCGCGTCACGGCCTCGGCCCCCCCGCCGCCGTTCGAGTTGCCGCGGATCGGGCACCGCGCGGCGGCGGGCGACGCCGCCCGAGGCAGCCGGGACTGCTACTTCCCCGGCGCCGGCTACCTCGAGAGTCCGGTGTGGGACCGCTACCGCCTGAGCCCGGGGGCCGGCATCGCCGGGCCGGCGATCGTGCAGGAACGCGAATCCACGACGGTCATCCCGCCGGGAGCGTCGGCCACCGTGGACGAGTGGCAGAACCTCGTCGTGTCCGTGGAGGCGGCGTCGTGACGGTGGATCCGCTCACCCTCGCCGTCGTGTCCGGAGGCGTCGTGGCGATCGCCGAGGAGATGGGCTGGGCGCTGCGCCGCACCTCCTTCTCCGAGGCCGTGCGCGAGGGCGAGGACTGCTCGGCGTCGGTGTTCAACGCCGCGGGCGAGATGCTCGGCGCCGGCAACTACGCGCCGGGACATCTCGGCACGAGCCCCACCGCCGTCGCCGGTGTGCTGGCGGCGTACCCGGCCGAGGAGATGCGGCCGGGCGACGCCTTCCTGGTCAACGACCCCACCATGAACTCGGGTCACTTCCCGGACATCTTCTCTATCGCGCCGGTCTTCTATGGCGACGAGATCGTCGGCTTCACGGTGGTGACCGCCCACCACGTCGACGTCGGCGGCGCGGCGCCCGGCAGCCAGGCGATCATCGGCATCGTCGACATCCATCAGGAGGGGATCCGGATCCTGCCGGTCAAGTACTTCTCCGAGGGCAAGCCGATCCGCGAGGTGCTGGACCTGATCGCCACCAACGTTCGCATTCCCGATCAGGTCGTCGGCGATCTGCGGGGCCAGTTCAACGCCAACATGGTGGGCGCCGCCAAGGTCTGCGAACTCATCGACCGGTTCGGCCTGGACACCTACCGGACGGCGACCGACGAACTCCTCCAGCGCTCGCATCTGGCCATGCGGGAGCACATCGACGCCATTCCCGCCGGGCGCTACGAGTTCGTTGATCACATCGACGACTTCGGCCCGGACACCGAGCCGATCCGGATGCAGCTGGCCATGACCGTCGGCGACGGCAGGATCGTCGCCGACTTCACCGGATCCAGCCCGGTGACCCGCTCGGGCGTCAACTCCTACCTGGCGTTCACGACGGCCTACACGCTGCACGCCACCCTGTCGGTCGTGGGGCCTCGCGTGCCGCTCAACTCGGGGACCATGCGACCCATCGAGGTGACCGCGCCGCCGCACTGCTTCTTCAACGCCCGCTACCCGTCGCCCACCGGCGGCCGGGCGATCGTGGCGCGGTACCTCGTGGACGGCGTGCAGGGCGCTCTGTCCCAGGCCGTGCCCGACCAGGTCGTGGCGTCGTCCTCGCAGCTGGCCAACTCCACGATCGGCGGCGTCGACCTCGAGGCCGAGCGTCCCTGGGTGTACTACGACCTCACGTTCGGCAGCACCGGGGCCCGACCCAACAAGGACGGCTGCGACGGGCTCGTGTCGGGGTTCAACACCGGCAACATCCCCATCGAGATCCACGAGGCGAAGTGGCCGGTGCTGATCGACCGCTTCGGGTTCATATCCGACAGCGCGGGCCCCGGCACATACCGGGGCGGAATGGCCGTGCGGCGCGACGTGCGCAACCTGGCCGATCTGGCCCGCGTCACCAACCTCCACGATCGTCACCACTTCCCGCCCTGGGGGCTGTTCGGCGGCGGCGCCGGCTCGCTCGGCAGCATCGTGCTGAACCCCGATCGGGACGATGAGGCCGACCTGCACTCGAAGTCCATCGTCGACATCGGACCCGACGACGTCATCAGCTTCCGGACCTGTGGCTCCGGCGGCTACGGCGATCCGCACCAGCGCGATCCGGACGCCGTCCTGCACGACGTCCTGGAGGGCTGGGTTACAGTCGAGGGCGCGCGCCGCGACTACGGCGTCGTCATCACCGGCGACCGAGTGAACGAAGCGGCAACGGCAGCGCTGAGGGGGATGCGATGAGCGGCGGAGTGTCGATCGAGCGGATGCTCGATCTGTTGTTGAAGATGGCCCGGATCCGCATCTTCGAGGAGACGATCGAGCGGTTGAACCGCGAGGGTCGCATTCCGGGATTCCTCCACACCTCCATCGGCCAGGAGGCGTCCGCCGTGGGGACGTGCGAGGCGCTCGAGGAGGGCGACTACGTGACCTCGACGCACCGGGGCCACGGCCACTGCCTCGCCAAGGGCGCCGACCTGCGGGCCACGATGTGCGAGCTCTATGGCAAGGCCGGCGGCCAGAACGGCGGCAGGGGCGGATCCATGCACGTCTCGGATTTCGGCGTCAACATGCTGGGTGCCAATGCCATCGTTGGCGCCGGCCTCGGGATCGCCCTGGGCGCCGCGCTGACGTCGAAGTTCCAGGAGTCCGGACGGGTCTCGGTGGCGTTCTTCGGCGAGGGCGCCTCCACGAACGGCGCCTTCCACGAGAATCTCAACCTGGCATCGTCCATCGGTGTGCCGGTGGTCTTCGTGTGCGAGAACAACGGCTATGCCCACGAAGCGCCGGTGCAGAAGATCCTTAGCGTGCCCAACGTCGCCGACTTCCACACCGGTTATGGCATACCGGGCCACATCGTCGACGGCAACGACGTGCTGGCGGTCCTTGAGGTGATGACCGCGGTGGTCGGGGAGGTGAGGGCGAGCGGGCGGCCCGCGCTGGTGGAGGCCAAGACCTACCGCCACCGCGGTCATCATGGCGGCGACTCCGGGCGTCACTACCGGCCGGCCGACGAGATCGAGGCGTGGCTGGCGAAGGATCCAATCCTGCGGCTGAGCCGGCGGCTCGCCGAAGCGGGAGTCGCTCAGATGACGATTGATGATGTGCTCGCCGAGGCCCAGCGGGAGATCGACGACGCCGTCGACTTCGCCGAGGCGTCGCCGCTGCCCGACCCCGAGTCCGCTTTCCTCGAGGTGTACGGGGGTGATTCCGGTGAGTAGGGAGACCACGTTCCTAGAGGCGACCCTGGAGGCGGTGCGCGAGGAGATGGCACGCGACGACCGCGTCTTCGCCATCGGCGAGGACTCCGGCGTGCGCGGCGGCAGCTTCCCGATCTTCAAGGGCATCGCCGCCGAGTTCGGTGACCACCGGCTCATCGGGACGCCGATCTGCGAGGGAGCCACCACCAACACCGCCCTCGGGGCGGCGATGACGGGCATGCGGCCGATCGTGGGGCTGCACTTCGCCGACTTCATGCTGCGCGCCATGGACGAGATCGGCGACCAGGTGGCCCGCGCTCGCTACACCTTCGGCGGCCAGTGCGACGTGCCGATGGTGATCCGCGCCTACGACGGTGTGGTGAACTCGGCTGCCACGCAGCACTCGGGGGCCTACGAGGCGATCTTCGCCCATTTCCCCGGGCTCAAGGTCGCCATGCCGTCGACGCCGGCGGACGCCAAGGGATTGTTGAAGACGGCCATTCGCGACGACAACCCGGTGATCTTCCTCGAGCACAAGCGGCTGCTGCGCACGCGCGGGCCGGTGCCCGACGGCGAGTATCTCACGCCCTTCGGCCAGGCCGCCGTCCGGCGTGAGGGCACTGATGTGTCCATTGTGGGCTACGGCATCATGATGGCCCAGGCGCTCGCCGCCGCCGATCAGCTCGCCGGCGACGGCATCGACGCCGAGGTGATCGATCTGCGTACGATCGTGCCGCTCGACGAGGAGACCCTGCTGGCGTCGGTTGGCCGGACGGGCCGCCTCGTCGTGACCCACGAGTCGTGGCGCCGCAGCGGGTTTGGCGCCGAGGTGGCCGCTGTCGTGGCCGAGAAGGGATTCGCCGATCTCCGGGCGCCGATCATGCGCGTGGCCGGCGAGGACGTGCCGGTGCCCTTCAGCCCGGTTCTCGAGCAGCGCGTCATCCCGAACGCCGAAGGGATCGTCGCCGCCGCCCACAGCGCCTGCGCCCATGGCTGATCGGCGGTATGTCTGCGCGATCGACACCGGCGGAACCTTCACCGACTGTGTCGTCCTCGATGACCGCGGCAGGCTGACGCAGACCAAGTCACCCTCGACGCCGGCCGAGCTGTCGCGCGGGGTGTTCGACGCCGTGGGTGCGGCCGCCGGTGTACTGGGGCGGGATCTGCGGGGGCTTCTGGCCGCCACCAGCCACCTCATCGTCGGCAGCACGATCGGCACGAACGCGGTGCTGCAGCAGCGGGGTGCGCGGGTCGGCATGATCGTCACACGGGGTCACCGCGACGTCGTGGCGATCATGCGCGGTCACGGCCGCAACGCCGGCCGTCCGGTGTCCGAGGCCCTCGCCGTGCACCTCACCGACAAACCCACGCCGATCGTGCCACGGTCGCGGATCATCGAGGTCGACGAGCGCGTCGACTGCTTCGGCGACGTCGTGGTGGGACTCGACGCCGACCAGGTCGACGCCGGCGTGCAGCGCCTCGTGGCCGACGGAACCGATGCCATCGCCGTGTGCTTCCTCTGGTCGTTCATCAACGATCGCCACGAGCGCGAGGCCAAGGAAATCGTCCGGGCGGCCGCGCCCGGACTGTTCGTCACGACCTCCAGCGAGGTGGTGGCACGTTGGGGCGAGTACGAGCGATGGATGGCTGCGGTGATCAACGCCTCGCTCGGCGACCTCACCGCCCGCTTCGTGGCGGGCATCGAGGGTCGGCTGGCCGATCTCGACTACAGCGGACAGTTCCTGCTGATGACGTGCAGTGGCGGCTGCGTGCCTGCGGCGGAGGCGAAGCGGCTGCCGGTGCTGCTCCTGGATTCGGGCCCGGTCGGCGGCATTACCGGAACGCGCTATCTGGCCGGAATGCTCGGCCACCCGAACGTCATCGCCACCGACATGGGCGGCACCAGCTTCGATGTCGGGCTCGTGCGTGGGTTCGAGCCGGTGCGCTCTGGCGACCGGACCATCGGGCAACTGAAGTACTACGTGCCCAACATCGATGTGCGCTCGATCGGCAGCGGGGGAGGCTCCATTGCCTGGGTCGACGAGAACCGGAACCTCCACGTCGGCCCCCAGAGTGTCGGCGCCGATCCCGGCCCGGCTTGCTACGGCCGCGGCGGGACGACGCCGTCGGTGACCGATGCGCACGTCGCCCTCGGCGGGATCAGCCCCGACTTCTTCCTCGGCGGCGAGCTCCCGCTGGATACGGCCGCATCGGAGTCGGCGCTGGCGGGCATCGCCGAGCCCCTCGGGATGGACACTGCGACGGCTGCGGCCGGCGTCCTGCGCATCACCGAGGCGCTGATGGCCGACCTGCTGCGGCGCATGACCATTGAGAAGGGCTTCGATCCGTCGGACTTCGTGCTGTACAGCTACGGGGGAGCCGGCGGGCTCCACGCCGCCGCCTTCGCCCGCGAGCTCGGCATCGGCACCGTCGTCGTGCCGCTTGCCGAGGCCGCCTCGGTGTGGTCGGCCTTCGGCATCGCCGCCTCGGACGTGCTCCACGTGTACGAGGCGGCCGAGTTGATGATCGCGCCCATCGACGCGGCCGCCGTGGAGGCCAACGTGAAGGCTCTTGAGCAGCGGGCGCGCCAGCAACTCGAGGCGGAGGGTGTGGCGCCCACCGACGTCTTCCTGCGGCGCTTCGCAGCCATCCGCTACGGGCTGCAGGTGCACGAACTCACCGTGCCGCTGGCAGACGGGCAGATCGGCGACCGCCAGATCGCCGCAGCCATCGAGTCCTTCGAGCGAGCCTACGAGGATCGCTACGGAGCGGGATCCGGCTATTCGGAGGCGGGATTCGAATTCGTGTCGGTGTCGGTCGAGGCCGTGGGCGCGATCAACAAGCCGGCTCTCGCCAGCGACGACGAACCGGCCCACGAACCGGCCCGGGCCAGCGGGGGTCGGCCCAAGTACTGGGCGGAGTTGGGCGGTTTCGCCGACACCCCGATATTCCGGCGTGAGGACCTGGGGCCGGGTCGCACGATCACCGGTCCGGCGATCGTGGAGTTGGCCACGACCACCGTGGCGGTCGGCCCGGGAGACGTGTGCCGCCAGGATGCACTTGGCAACCTGGTGCTGGAGGTGGCTCGCGATGGCTCTTGAGACCGGGTTCTATGTTCCCCCCGACGAGATCGTCATCGACCCGGGGTTGCCGCTGTCGTCGGACTTCGAGTCCGAGATCGACCCGATCACCTACGAGGTGATCCGGCACAACCTCTGGAACATCAACGAGGAGCACGGGCTGACGCTGGCGAACGTGTCCGGGTCGCCGGTCGCCGTGTACGCCCATGACTTCAACCCGTCGATCCTCACCGAGGCCGGCGAGTTCGTGTACTTCGGGCCGTACATTCAGTTCTTCTCCGGCATGACCGACCTGGTGGTGAAGTGGGTGCTGGAGAACCGCAGCACCAACCCCGGCATCCGCGACGGCGACATGTTCCTGTCCAACGACCCGATGATCGGAACCCACCATCAGAGCGACGTGTTCGTGCTGTGCCCGGTGTTCTGGGAGGGTGAGCTGTTCGCCTGGACGGCCAACGCCCTACACCAGTACGACATCGGCGGAAACACGCCCGGGAGCTTCTGCGTCGGCGCCACCGATGTCTTCGACGAGCCCACGCCGATTCCGCCCATCAAGGTGACCGAGGGCGGGGAGTTGCGTGCCGACGTGGTCGACATGTACCTGCGGCACAGCCGCCTTCCCCGGATCATGGGCCTCGACCTGCGCGCCCAGATCGCCGGCAACAACGTGGCCCGAGAGGGGCTCTACCGGCTGATCAACCGCTACGGCCCCAAGGTCACCAAGGGCGTCATGCGCAAGATCCTCGACGACGCCGAGCGCGCCTTCCTGGCCAAGCTGGACGTCATCCCCGACGGCACCTGGAAGGCCCGGGGCTATCTCGAGACCGCTCACCCTGGCGACCGCGAGGTCTACGAGGCTCGCATGCGCATCCGCAAGCAGGGCCACACGCTCACGTTCGACAACGAGGGCACCGACCCCCAGACCGGGTCGCTGAACACCAGCTTCGCCGGCTGGCGGGGCGGCATCCTGGCGGTGCTCAACTCGTTCCTGTGCTTCGACATGCTCTTCGCCGTGGGCGGGGCGCTGCGCCACCTCCGCTTCGAGCCCTCGGCCGGCACCATCCTGTCGGTGGAGCATCCCGGCGCCACGAGTTGCGCGCCGGCCTTCGGCACGCAGATGGCCATCGATCTGGCGCACGAGTGCCTGGTGAAGATGGTGAGCGCCGCCCCGTCGTTGCGTGACGGGGTCGTTGCCCCGGGCGGCCACTCCCAGACCGCCATCGTCACGCTGCACGGCACCGATCAGCGCGGCACCGCATTCGGCACCATCCTGACCGACCACCTGCTGGGATCGGTGGGTGCCTTCTCCACGCGGGACGGCGTGTCGACCGGCGGCCTCTACTGGGATCCCTTCTCGGTGGCGCCGAACGTGGAGTTCAACGAGCAGAGCTACCCGATCCTCACTCTGTACCGCCGGGAGACCCCCGACAGCGGCGGTGCCGGCGCCCACCGGGGAGGCAACGCCGCCTCGATGGCGTTCATCCCGCACCGCACCGACGAGGTGAACCACGTGCTGATCGGGGCCGGTGTGGCGGTGCCCAGCGCCAGCGGCGTCGGCGGGGGACTGCCGGGCGGCACGAGTTGGTACCGCTACCGGGACGGAACCGACATCGCCGAGATGCTCGGTGGCGGGCGCATCCCGGCGAGCCTCGACGACCTGGCCGGCGGCGACGCCGCGCCCGCACCCAAGACCGAACTCGTCCAGTCGGGCGTCGACGTGTTCGAGTTCGGGTTCACCGCGTCCGGCGGCTACGGGGATCCCATCGAACGCCTGCCGACCGACGTTGCGGCCGACATCGAGGCGGGTGCCGTCAGCGAGGGCACCGCCCGGGCGGTGTACCTCGTGGCGCCCGGTGATCCGGCGGCGACGGAGCGGCTGCGGGCGGCCGAGCGCGAGCGTCGTCTGGCGCTGGGGTCGGCGAACGGTGTCAAGGCGGTCGAGGGTCCGACTCTGGTGGAACTGTCCGAGCACCTGGTCATCGTCGGGACGTCCAACGGCAGCGTGATCGTCTGCGCTCGCTGCCGGACGGCGCTGGCGTCCGCCGGCGACGACTACAAGTCCGGCTGCATCCGCGAGGATCTGCCCCTCACGAGCGCCGGGCCGCGGGTCGGCAACACCGAGGACTTCCTCGAATCGCCGATGCAGTTCCGCTGCTTCTACTGCCCGACCTGCGCACGGCGCCTCGCCACCGAGGTCGCCCGGGCCGGCGACGACGTGCTCGACGACGTTCGATTGGTGATGCCATGAAGCAGATCGTGATGCCGCGGATGGGGCTCACCCAGGAGACCGGCACCGTCATCGAGTGGCGCAAGGGCGTCGGCGACCGCGTCAGCAAGGGCGAGATCGTGCTCATCATCGAGACCGACAAGGTGGAGACCGAGGTGATGGCCGAGTACGACGGGGTCATCACCGAGATCCTCCTCCCCGAAGGCCTGGAGGTGCCGGTGTTCACGCCGTTGGCGACCCTCAGCGAGGACTGACCAGTGGACTTCGCCATACCCGACGAGTTGGCGATGCTCGTCGACAGCGTGCGGCGGTTCCGCGAGCGCGAGCTGATGCCGCTGGAGCGGCAGTTCCTGCGGGACGGCGCCTTGACGTCGGAGGCTCGCACCGCCCTCGAGTTGAAGGCCCGTGACCAGGGGTTCTGGGCGCTGGAAGTGCCCGAGCGCTACGGGGGTGGCGGGCTGAGCCACCTTGGCGCGGCTCTCGTGGCCGAGGAGCTCTACAAGCATCCGGCCATGTTCGATTTCGGCGGCGAGCCCGAGCCGGCCCTGTACCACTGCAGCGACGAGCAGAAGAAGCACTGGTTCTTCCCGATCATCGAGGGCGAAAAACGCTGCGCCTACGCCTTCACCGAGGCCGGCGCGGGCTCCGACATCGCCGGCCTGGCGACCACCGCGCAGCCCGACGGCGACAGCTGGATCATCAACGGGTCGAAGCTGTTCATCTCGTTCGTGGCCCGGGCCGATTTCATCATCCTCTTCGCCACGGTGGATCGTGCTGCCGGCGCCAAAGGGGTCACGTGCTTCCTGGTGGACAAGGGCACGCCGGGGTTCGAGGTTGCCCGATCCATCCCCACCATGGGTGACGACTGGGAGCCGCACGAGCTCGTCTTCACCGACTGCGTGGTGCCCGACGCCAATCGGCTCGGCGAGATCGGCGGCGGCTGGAAGATCGTGTACGACCAGTTGACCCACGGGCGGGTCAAGATCGCCGCTTACCAACTCGGCATCGCCCAGCGGTCCATCGACATCGCCGTCGACTGGGCGCGGGAACGCAGCACGTGGGGCAAGAAGATCGCCTCCCGCCAGGCCATCCAGTGGATGATCGCCGACTCTCTGGTCGAGCTGGAGGCCGCCCGGATGCTGACCTACCGGGCCGCGGTAGCCCACGACAACGGCGAGCGCAACCAGACTCGCGCCTTCATGGCCAAGCTCTACGCCACCGAGATGGCCCAGCGGGTCACCGACCGGTGTCTGCAGATCCTCGGCGGCCTCGGCTACAGCAAGGAACTCCCGGTGCAGAGCTTCTACCGCCAGGTCCGCGTTTGGCGGATCGGTCACGGCACCTCCGAGATCCACCGCTGGATGATCGCCCGCGACGCCCTCGGCCCGGCAGCCAAGGACTGAGGGGCCGTAGAGCCATGACTCGGACCCTGCCCTCGGTCATTCGGGCGATGCCGTCGGTCATTCGGACCCTGCCCTCCGTCATTCCGGCGATGCCGTCGGTCATTCGGGCGATGCCGTCCGTCATTCCGGCGAAGGCCGGAATCCATCGTGCAGCGGCCCAACCCGTGTCCGCAGCGGACTACTCGGCGGCCCCCTGAACCATGAGCGACCGGGTCGGCGATCGGACCCTGCGGGACCTGCTCGACGAGCGGGCGTCTCGGCGGCCCTGCCATCCCTTCCTGGTGTTCGAGGACGCCGGAGGGGCCGTCCGGCAGTACAGCTATGCCGAGTTCACCGCCGCCGTCGACGCCGCCGCCGCCGGGCTTGCCGACTTGGGGGTGGTACCCGGCACCAAGGTCACGCTCCATCTGCGCAACTGCCCGGAGTTCCTGTTCGCCTGGTTCGGCCTGGCGACCGTCGGCGGCGTCGCCGTTCCTTCGAACGTGGCCAACACGGCCGAGGAGCTGCGCTACGTGCTCGACTACTCCGACTCGGAGATCCTGCTGACCGAGCCGCTGCTCTCGGAGACCGCGCAGGCCGCGGCGGCTGGCCTCGGGGCGGTGCGCTACGTGCTGAGCACCGCCGAGTCCCATGCCTGGATGCCCACCGGGGGAGAGCCACCCCGCCCCCGGCTCGGCTCGGAGGATCCCGTCGAGATCCTGTTCACCTCGGGCACCACGTCACGGCCCAAGGGCGTGGTGCTGACCCACGCCAACTGCCTGTGGTCCGGCGAGCGGGTCGCCGCGGCCATGACCCTGGGCGACGACGCCCGCTGCCTCACCTCGCTGCCGACGTTCCACGTCAACGCCCAGTCGGTGACGGTCCTGTCGGCCCTTACCGCCGCCGGCACCTGCATCCTGCTGCAGGAGTTCAGCGCCGGCCGCTTCTGGGGCCAGATGCGCGCCCACCGGGCCACCCAGACGAGCCTCGTGGCCATGCAGTTGCGCACGCTGCTGGCCCAGCCGCCGGCGCCGACCGACAGCGACCACTCGCTGCAGCGCGTCTTCTACGCCATCAACGTCACCGACGACGAGAAGAAGCGGTTCGAGGAACGCTTCGCCGTGGAGTTGATCAACGGCTACGGGCTCTCGGAGGCGATGACCCTGGTGACCATGGCCCCGGTCTTCGGCGACAGGCGCTGGCCCTCCATCGGCCTGCCGCTGTACGACCGGACGGTGCGCATCGTCGACGCCGACGGTGCCGTCCTGCCGGCCGGTGAGATCGGCGAGATCGCGGTGCGCGGCGTGCCGGGGCGGACGCTGTTCACGGAGTACTACAAGGACCCCGGTGCCACGGCCACGGCGCTGGTGGACGGCTGGCTGCACACCGGCGACAACGGCTGGCTCGACACCGACGGCTACGTGTTCTTCCTCGACCGCAAGAAGGACGTGATCAAGCGGGCGGGGGAGAACATCTCCGCCAGCGAGGTGGAGCGCGTCCTGGTGGAGCACCCGGCCATCGCCGAGGTCGCCATCATCGGCGTGCCCGATCCGATCCGCGACGAGGCGGTGAAGGCGTTCGTCGTGCTGCGTGCCGGCGAGTCGGCCTCTGCGGAGGACATCTCGGCGTTCTGCGCCACGCGCCTGGCCGGCTTCAAGGTGCCGACCGTCTACGAGTTCCGGGAGTCGCTGCCCAAGACCTCGGTCGGCAAGATCGAGAAGAAGGCATTGCGGGCGTGATCCCCGAGCTGTACGAGCAGTGCCTGCCGCTGGTCGGGACGTCGGTGACCGAGCACTTGGGCCGCATCGAGTCCTTGGCCGCCCAGCGTTTCGCCGTCGCCGCCGGGGCCAAGCCGTCCGAGGATCCCCACCCGCTGTTCCTGTCGTCGGTGATGGGCTGGCACGCCGGACCCGACGAGAGCGACCTCTACCCCGACGGCACCGCCCACGGCTTCGTTCCGGGCGTGCCGCTGTCCGATGTCCGCCTGATGGGCGCCGGCCAGGACCTCGAGTTCCACGAGCCGCCCCGGGTGGGCGCCGACGTCACGCTCGAGACGACGATCAGCGACGTGCAGTTGAAGCACGGGCGATCGGGCGACCTGCTGTTCATCCACCTGACCCGCCGCTACACGACCGCCGACGGCACCTTGCTAACGACGTGCCGCGAGACCTTCATCGCTCGATGAACGACCCGCTCGATGAGCCGCCCGCCGATGAACGAGCTGCTCGTCCGATGAACCACCCGGTTGCCCGATGAACGATCCGCCGCCCCTAGTCTTCGGACCGACCACGCTGCAGCTGTTCCGCTTCAGCGCGGCCACCTGGAACCCCCACCTCATCCACTACGACCGCGCCTACGCCGAGACCGAGGGCTACCCGGACGTGCTCGTCCAGAGCCACCTCCACGGCTGCTTCCTGGTGGAGGTGGTACGGCGCTGGGCCGAGGGTCGGGGCGAGCTGCGCCGCTTCAGCTGGCGAAACCGCCACTTCGCCGTGCCTGGTGACACGCTCACCTGCACCGGCCGCATCGTCGAGACCGACGGCGATCTCGTCACGCTGGAGTTGGAGGAACGCAATCAGGACGACACCGTCTGCGCAACCGGCTCAGCGGTGGTCGCCATGACATCGAGCGGAGAGGAAGCCGGCGATGCCTAATCCAAGCATGCGCTCGGTGCGGTGGTTGCCATGACCTCGAACGGGGAGGAAGCCTGATGACCGACGTCGACGCGCACTACGAGCAGCAACTGGGCGGGGTGCCGAAACCAATTAGCGGCCTACGGACCCACGCCCCCGAGTTCTTCGCCGGCATGGCGGCAGCCCGCGCCTCGGTCATGGACAGCCACTCTCCCGACGGCCTCGATCGGGCCATGAAGGAGCTGATGATCATCATCCTCGACATCGTCTACGACAACCCCGAAGGAGCCCTCATCCACCTCGAGGCCGGCCTCAAGGCAGGCCTCACACTCGATGCCCTCCGCGAGGCCCTGCTGCTCACCGTCTACGTCGGGGGAATAGCGACCTGGGCCCAATACGGCCAGATGATCTACGAAGCCGCCCTGGAGATGGCCGCCGAGTAACCGCCCCAACCCAATTGCCGTCCCGGCTCAGGCGGGGGCGGTGACCTGTGTGAGCACGAGGCCGTCGAGAACCTGCCGGGCCATCATCTCGCGAATTGCCTGGCAATTCTTATCAGTGGCAAGCCGGTGGAATCATCAGTAGATGAGCCGCATCCTCGCCCTCCCGCTCTCCTACCTCTGGGAACTCTGACCCCGACCGGCCACCACCGAGGAGTATCCGGGACCAGCCGGTGAAGATCGACGACGACGGGCCGGCTGCCGATCCTCTTCGGTGCTCCCACGTCTCAACGTGCAGCGGATCCGTACGGCCACTGCGGGGTGTCGCCGGTGCCGTGCGGGCGTAGCTGTGTCCAGATCGAGGCGAAAGCCTCCGGGCGCCCGCGACCGATGGCGAACATCGGGCCGCTGGGGATATCGGCCTCCACGGACAGCCGCAGGGCGGCCTCGGCGAAGCCGCGGTCGTCGCCGGGGGCGGACTCCCGGCGGGCCTCGTTCACCAGCGACTCGTACCGCCCGATCAGTTGCTCGGCGGCTCTGTGGAACTCCGCCACGCAGGCGTCGTACCACGGCCAGAACTCCTCCGGGAGATCGGCTCTCACGCTGCCCACCACGTCGGCGCCGCGATCGAACAACGTGTCGACAACCTCGGGGGCGAGACGTAAGCGGGTCGCCGCCACTCGCCGGCTGAGCCCGCGCCGCACGGCGTCGGCCACGGCGACGATCTCCCACACCCTCGCTGCGGTCAGCCCCGTGAGCATCCGGTGCGTGACGACGTAGGCGGGGTACTTCAGCTTGAGGCGGACGTGCGGGCGGTCCGGGCCGGTGTCGAAGCGCACGACGTAGCCCTCCCGGGCCGCCTCCGGGCTGGAGGACACTTGGTTGACCAACTCGGCGAACGATCCGAAGTCGTACCGCGGTGCGCGCGGCCCCGGCCAGTCGATGATGTCCAGCGGCAGGTCGGCGCCCGTGCGCACGTCGATGACTGCCAGCAGCACCAGATCCCGCATGTCGCCGTAGTCGGTCACGATCCGGTTCCCGGGGTAGACGATCTCGAACAGCGGGGTCACGCCCTGGCCGAACTGGACGCCGGGGTACTTCTCGTGCCAGATGTCGGTGGCGACCAGGGCCTGATCCGACGTCAGCGAGCCGCGCGTCGCCAGACGGATCCCACCCTCAGGATGGTGGTAGGCGATCCCGAGCGAGCCGTCGAGCTTCTCGGTGACCACCATCGGCCGCCCCTCGGGCACCGGCGGGGCGTCCGGCTCGGCGGGGCCGAAGAACTTCGGGAACGGTCGCGCCACGACACGGTCGGCCTCGTCGAGTATCAGCCCACGACAGGTGAGCGTCGCCTCGTTCCACGCCCGGTCATACGTCGCCCGCGGCGTGTAGTTGAGGATGCGCAGGGATCCCTCGCTCCGGACAGACACGAGGCCGGAGGCGATGGCGTCGGCCAGCAGCGACTCGTCGACGATGCTGCCGAGATGCGGTCGCCCGGAGGGAGACGATGCGACGGCGAGAGCGGGAACGGCACTGACGGGGGCGCCCGGCGGCGACGGGGTTGCGGGCACGTCCGGCGGGGGTGGCGGGTCAACAGGCATGGCGACGGGCTGGGGGAGCCGGTGGCTCAGGCGGGGGCGGTGACCGGGACGCCGTAGGAGCGGGCGCCGGCGGCGAGGCGCTCGTCGTAGGTGACGATGCTGTCCAGATCGTCACCCAGGTCGAGCGCCGCGGCGAGATGGACGGAGTCCAGGCCGCGCAGGCCACTGGCGTCGAGCCGCCCGGCCGCTTCGAAGACCTCGGCCGTGATTTCGGTGAGCACGAGGCTGTCGAGAACCAGCCTGGCCATCACCACCCTGTCAGGGTCGGCGCTCCTGACCACCCGCAGCAACTCGGTGCGGGCAAGATCAGACGACACGAGGGTCCGGGTCTGTGCCACCAGCCAGTCACGAAGCGCCGGCGTCTCCGGCTCGGCCACGGCCAGCTTCACGAGGGCCGAGGTGTCGAGATAGTGGGCCAACTCGGACCGATCTCAGTAGCGCTCGTCGTCGCGCATGGCGGCGAGAGCGGCGGACAGGTCGGGGCCGTCCTCCGGCGCCGGCAGGCCGACGATGCTGCGCCGAGCCGGGCGCGCCCGCCCGGCCTCCAGCAGTCCGGCGAGCCGCGAGGCCGGGATCGCCGTCATCCGCGCCACCGGTCGCCCCCGGTCGGTGATCGTCACGGCCTGCCCCGCCGCCACCCCCGCCACGACGGCCGAGGCGTTCTGCTTCAGGGCCCGGATCCCCACATGCGCCATGTTCTACATTGTAGTACATTGGTTCCATCCAGAGGCTGACCCACTGGCGCAGCGCCGGCAGATCGAGATCGAGGAGGTTCCGTCCGATGACTGTGAAGATCGTCTCCTGGAACATGAACGAGTCGATCGTGCCCTGGCACGAACTGGCCGGCATGGATGCCGATGTCGCACTCGTACAGCAGGCCTGCAAGCCGCCGTACGACATCAAGAAACGGATCGATGTCGGCTACCAGTCCTGGGAGACTAGCGGGCAGGATGCACGCAGGCCGTGGCGGACGGAGGTGGTCCGGCTCTCCGACCGCGTCGAGCTGGAGCGGATCGACACGCGATCCCTCGAGTATGCGGATCCCGAGGATCTCGCTGTCAGCCGTCCCGGCACGCTTAGCGTCGCGGTCGTGAGGGCGCCGGGCATCGAGCGCTTCACGGTCGCTTCGATGTATTCGCTGCGGGCGAAGCCCCACACGTCGACCGCCAGCAGTTGGATCGTCTCGGACGACTCAGCCCACCGCCTCGTCTCGGATCTGTCCGCCCTCATCGGCCGCCGGGAGGGACACCGCATCGTGGTCGCCGGTGACCTCAACATCCTCCACGGGTACGGACGGTACGGCGACGAGTACTGGGCCGAGCGTTACGGCACGGTGTTCGCCCGGATGGAGGCGCTGGGGCTGCCGTTCGTCGGCCCGCAGGCTCCGCACGGGCGCCAGGCCGACCCGTGGCCCGACGAGCTGCCCGCCGACAGTAGGAACGTCCCCACGTTCCACTCGCCCATGCGTAGCCCGGCGACCGCCGAGCGCCAACTCGACTACGTCTTCGCCTCGCGGGGCATGGCCGATTCAGTGCAGGTGCGCGCGCTCAACGATCCCGACGAGTGGGGCCCCAGCGACCACTGCCGCCTGGAGATCCAGGTCTCGTGAGGTCCCGCGGCGAGATCCGTCCTGTTGAGTTCAACCCCGCACGTGGATCCGCCCGCCGTCGAGACGAAACCAGCGAGAGCACGCTTTCGAGGAGGAGCCTTGGAGGTGAAATGATCCGGCCGATCGAAGTGCAACCCCGCGAGGGACATCGGATCTGGCTCCGGTACTCCGACGGGACTGCCGGAGAACTCGACCTGTCCTATCTGGCGGGGCGAAGCGTCTTCAAAGTGTGGGATGAAGCCGCTCCCTTCGCGACCGTGCGCATCGGTCCGGCCGGAGGGATCGCATGGGGTGAGGACGCCGAGTTGTGCCCGGACGCCCTCTACATGCGCCTCAGCGGCGAGATAGTCGGACTTGCCGGCTAGAGGAAGATCCGAAGCCACACCGCGGCGCCGATCCAGAACCCGACGACGAGGGTGACCATGGTCCACTCGACGACGGCTCGCGGGGGGATCATGTAGCTGAGCGTGAGGCTGAGGCGCCGGCGCATCGGCACGGTCGGAGGCGGCGGCAGGGCGATGCTCATGCACTTCCTCCAGTTGCTGGTGTCGGCCATGCAGCGATACAGGTCTTGTCCGTGCGGGGCTCGAAACGGGACGACGTGCTCGGCCCCGTGGGTGACGCAGCGGTATCCGGTCATGACGCTCCTCCGCAATCGGCGAATCAATCCGTTCCCCCGGAACCTACGAAGGGGGTGTGACAGTCCGCCGAAGTACTCGTACAGCGCCCACCTGCGTCCCCCGACGAAGTCGACATCCCGGATGCCGAGGGACGGGCGGCGCAGGCGACGAGTTGCCGTGCAGGTGAGAGACTGCATCTGTGAGCACTGACGGCACGCCACGCCGGGTGCTACTGGTGGGTTCGCTTCCCTACCAGGACGAGGCGTCGGCCATGGCCCGGGCGTGCGAGCTGGCCGGCGACTGGCTCATCGCCCTGCCCGACGGGGAGATCGGCGAGCGTTCCGAGCAGTTCCCGGCGGGCGACCGGTCCCAGTGGACCGCCGGGCTGGCCGGCCGGCTGGCGGCCGAGGACTCGCTGTTCGACGTCGTCGAGGTGGGCAGGACGAACGAGCGGGGCTTCCCCGTCGATTGGGACTCGACTGTCCGCCTGCGCCCCCGGGTCGGCCCCGGCGAACTCGGCGACCGCTTGCGGCTCGGCTACGACACGTTCCCCCGACGGACATGGCCCCATTTCGAGCGCCAGAGGGCGTCGCTCGGCCGGCCCGATCTGCGCATGCAGGTCGGCCTGCCGACCGGTTTCGGCGTCGCCGCCGGCTTCCTGAGCCCGGCGAGGGCGTGGCGCTACGCGCCGGCGTTCGCCGCCTGCGTGGCACGCGAAGCCACCGCCGTCGTGCAGTCCATCGGCGCCGGCAACCTCCTGTTCCAGATCGAGGCCCCCGCAGAGGTCGTCGCCGCCCACCGCCTGCCGAGGCCCGCCGTCGGGGTCCCGACCCGTTCGGTGGTGGATCTCGCCAAGCGGCTGCCCGCCGAGGTCCCCGTCGGCCTGCACCTCTGCTTCGGCGACCTCAACAACAAGGCGGCAGTCGTCCCGACCCGCTTCGGCCGCCTCGTGGCCTTCACCAACGCCCTCGCCCGCCGCTGGCCCCCGACCCACACCCTCGCCTACGTCCACCTCCCCTTCGCCGCAGGAACCTCCCCCGCCCCGGATGACCCCAAGGCCTACCGGGCCCTCAGCCGTCTGGCCCTACCACCCGCCACCCGCCTGGTAGCCGGCTTCGCCCACGAGCACCCACCACTCGAAACCCTCAAGGCCCTCCTCACCACGATCGAGCAAGCCCGCGGCACCCAAGTAGACACAGCCACCGCCTGCGGCCTAGGCCGCCGCACCCCCGAAGCAGCCGACGAACTCATCCGCCGCTGTTTCCACCTGGCTGCTGCGCCGAATCCCTCGCAGACCTGACTTCCCGGTGGGGTTCGCCCAGCACGACGGGGTTCGGCTGCCGGGTTCATCTCGCACACTGAGCCGACCAGCGGTGCGGAAATGACAGGGGCCCCTCCGACGGAGGGGCCCCGGGTCCTGAGCGGCGAAGCGCTCAGGGTGTTATGCCCTGAGCGTATTGGCAGGCTGTGACGAGCACAGCCGCGGCGCCTAACCGGCCCCTCTCAACCAGGCCGACGCTTGGTGCACGCTCGACGTTGTCGCCGCCAACCTCCTACGCAGGCGGGCAGTTCCAGAGAATCAGGGGATCGAGGCGACGTAGAGTCCGAAACTGTGTTGACGGCTGAACCATCCCCGGGCGAGAAGAGCTCGCGTGCCGGAGGCCCCGTGCAGGCGGATCGTTCGGTTCGGGGTAACGGCGCGCCGGTGCTCTACGACGGTTCGGAGGATGGCCGGCTGCTGCCGCAGCTGCTCGACTGGCTGAGCGACACGGCCCTTGACCGCATCGACATGGCGGTGTCGTTCGTCATGAAGAGCGGCCTTGCCCGCATCCTGCGGCCCTTGGAGGACGCGCTGGATCGGGGAGCTCACGTCCGCATCCTCACGACCGACTACCTGGCGATCACCGATCCCGACGCCCTGACGCAACTGGCGGACCTGGCCTCCGGTCCCGACCGGCGACTGGCGGTGCGCCTTGGTCGGCGGGGTGCGGGCCGGCGGTTGGCTGCTCGGATCGGCGTTGCGATCTTGCTCAGTCGGTGCGGCGCCGGCCGCGGGAGGCCCGGTAGTCATCGACCCAGATGCGGGTACTGCGCCACTGACCGTCGGCGCCTCTGTGGGCCTGGAGGCGACCGCGCTGCGCGGCGGCCTGTAACGCCGTCACCGAGAGGTCGGCCGCAGCTAGGGCGCGCAGGGGCACGAGTCGTGCGGGTCCGGCGACGGCGGGCAGCACGAACCGGTAGAGGCTGCCGAGGATGGCTCGGGCGATGACCTCGCCGAGCGGTCCCGGCTCGCCGGCGTCGGCGGATCGCAGCGCCCGCAGGTAGCGGTCCCTGTCCCGCTTGTAGATCACGACGGGCGGGAAGCCGAGGCGAACCAGCACGAGGTTCAGCAGTAGACGCCCGGTGCGGCCGTTGCCGTCTAGGAACGGGTGGATCTGTTCGAAGCGGCAGTGTGCGACGGCGAGATCGTCGCACAGCGTGGGAGCGTCGACGTGGAGCGAGTTGACGAGGTCGATCCAGCCGGTGATCTCCGCAGGGACCAGTGGCCAGGAGACGGGCGTCATCCCGCCGGGAAAGGGTCGAATGTCGTGTTCCCGGAAGCTCCCGGGCGCCTCAGTGGGTCGGGCATCGGGGTGGGGCGCGACCTCCCAGACCGGCGCCATGGCGGCGTGGTGGACGTGGCGCACCTCGGAGATGGTGAGGATCGTCGCCGGAGTCGCCAATCCTGTTGGGCTGATGGCCTGCTCGTACACCCACTCGGCGGCGTTGGCGTACCCGCGGACCTCGAGATACTCGCTCAGTTCCTTGTTGCCGACGGCTTTACCGTCGTTGAGCAGGCGCTCCACCTGTTTGAGCACCAGTGTGTTGCCCTCGATGGCGGTCGAGTGGTGGGCCTCCTCGTACCAGATGTCGCGCCACAGGCCGGCCGCCTCCACCGGACTGGGCAGGCCACCGAGACGGTTCTCCAACTCGCCAACCTGGACGCGCACGCGGTGGTAGATCTCCTCCCGGCGCGGCCTCCCACGGCGCGGCGACGTCGGCGATTCCGGTCTCGTCCCCATCACAGGCAAGCGTAGCCGCAGGGCTGGCGAAGTTGTCGAGTTCGAGAGAAACTAAATCAACAGCGACAACAAGGTGAAGAATCGTCCCGTCGCGAGCCTCCGACAACGGCCAGAGAGGTCGACACTAGTGTTCTGAACAGGGTAACTATCCAATGATCGACGATTCTGCGATTTGTCGTCTCTCCTCGCTACTTGTCGAGTTCATAGCTGTCACAACTCAACACGACACGAATGCGCCGCCTCAAGGGGGCCTTGAAGCTCCGCTCGCTGCGGTCGCCCGCCGCAGCCACAACCGGATCGGGCGGTGCCCCGTCCGAGTAGCCGAGAGTCATGGCGTCGGTCGCGATGAAGAGCGGCCTTGCCCGCATCGTGCGGCCCTTGGAGGACGCGCTGGATCGGGGAGCGCACGTCCGAATTCTCACGACCGACTACCTGGCGATCACCGATCCCGACGCCCTGACGCAACTGGCGGACCTGGCCTCCGATCCCGACCGGCGATTGGAGGTGCGCCTGTTCAGCGGCGGATCGGTTGCGTTCCACCCCAAGGCGTACATCTTCTGGTCGAGTGTCGGCGAGACGGCCGCCGGCTACGTGGGGAGTTCGAACCTCAGCGCCTCCGGCATCGACGGGGGAGTGGAGTGGAACCTGGGCGTCGACCGGGTGGACCAGCTGGTGGCGGGATTCGAGTCGCTGTGGACCGATGGGCGTTCCAAGGCTCTGGATGCGGCCATCCTCGGTGAGTATCGCGACACCTGGCGGAAGAGTGCCCGGAGCGTCGCAGCACCCCAGGCCGAGCCATCCGACGATTCGCCGGCGGAGCCATCCCCGCCCGCACCGGCGGAGGCACTCCGCCGCCTGGTCGGCGTGGCCGACGAGTTGCCAACGCAGCCGGTCGGCCCCCGACCCATCCAGACCGAGGCACTCGAGGCGCTGGAGCAAACGAGAGCGGAGGGCTTCGACCGGGCGTTCGTGGTCATGGCCACCGGTCTGGGCAAGACCTGGCTGGCAGCGTTCGACAGCGCCCGACCGGGCTTCCGGCGCGTGCTGTTCGTGGCGCACCGGGAGGAGATCCTGCGCCAGAGCCGAGATGTCTTCCGCCGGGTGCGGCCCGATGCCGACCTGGGTCTCTTCATGGGCGACGAGAAGGTGCGGGACGCCGGAGTCGTCTTCGCCAGCATCCAGACGCTGCACCGGCACTTGGACAGGTTTGCCCCCGACGCTTTCGCCTACGTGGTGATCGACGAGTTCCACCACGCCGCCGCTTCCACCTACCGTCGAGTGCTGGCCCACTTCGAGCCGAAGTTCTTGCTAGGTCTGACGGCCACGCCCGAGCGGCGCGACGGTGCCGACCTACTGGCGCTTTGCGGCGACAACCTGGTGTTCGACTGCGGTCTGGCCGAGGGCATCAGCCGGCAGGAACTCTCACCGTTCCACTACTGGGGGATCGCCGACGTCACCGACTACGCCCCGATCCCGTGGCGCAGCGGCCGCTTCGATCCGGAATCCCTGGCCGCAGCAATCGAGACGCGTGAGCGCGCCCGCAGGGCTCTCGACGAGTGGCGAGCCAAGGGGGGAGGACCGACGCTGGCCTTCTGCTCGTCGATCTCGCACGCAGAGTTCATGAAGGCGTTCTTCCTCGCCGAGGGGGTGGCGTCGGCGGCCGTGCACAGTGGTGGCGGCTCCGATCCCCGTCACGGGTCGATCGCAGGCCTGCAGTCCGGCGAGGTCGAGGTGCTGTTCACCGTCGACGTGTTCAACGAGGGAGTGGACATCCCCGAGGTGCAGACAGTCCTCATGCTGCGCCCAACCGACTCGCCGGTCATCTTCCTGCAGCAACTCGGCCGCGGCCTCCGCAAGACAGCGAACACGGCCGCCCTCCAGGTAATCGATTTCGTGGGGAACCATCACAGCTTCCTCACCAAGCCCCGCACGCTCCTCTCGCTGGGCGGGCGAACGCCGCAGAACAGAGAAGTCCGCGAGGCACTCCAGAGCGGCGACTTCGAGTTGCCGCCGGGCTGTTCGGTCGACTTCGACCTGGAGGCGATCGAGATCCTGAGCCGCCTCTCGTCGCCGTCGAAGAGCCAGGCCGAGCGGCTGGAGGAGTTCTGCCGCAACTACGAGTCCGAGCACGGCATCCGGCCCACAGCGGCTCAAGCGTTCTCATCCGTTGGCTGCCGGACGTCGACACGGCCGGTGTCCCAGGCAAATGGCTGGCACCGCTACCTCGGGAGCCTCGGGCTGCTGCCACAGGAGGAACAAGCAGTAGTCGAGGTGCTGGGCGACGTCCTGCGGGGCCTGGAGCGTGAGCCGCTCACGAAGGCCTACAAGCTCGTGACCCTCTCGGCGCTGGTGGAACTCGACGCCCTACACCGGGGCGTGCAAGTCGCCGACGTTGCGGAGACGTCCAAGGCGCTCACGAAGCGGGATCCCCGGCTCCGAGCCGACACTGAACAAACCCAGCAAGTATCCGATCTCGACGCGGTCACCGCCGGAGCCTGGCGATCGTTCTGGATCAAGAACCCCCTAACCCATCTGACGAATAAACCTCACAGCCGGTTCGAGCTATCTGCCGACCGCCTCGAGCCTCGGTTCAACGTCGCGGATGAACACATTGTCACGTTCTCAGAGATGGTCGCCGAGATCGTGGAGTGGCGCCTAAAGATCTACTTGGAGGGCCGCGCAGCGGCCGAGGGGAATGCGCCGTCTCGGACAATCGAGGGCGGCACGAAGGCTGCTTCTTGACGGCAGTGACGACAGCTCTTGTTGACGTCAACGTCTACAGGTTCTTCGGACTTGAGCGGGGAGTGGGTCCGCGATGGCGCGGTTGGGGGCTTCCAGAATCGGGTTTGACACACACACACCGATCCGATGGAGGCCCCCGGTGGAGGAGAACCCTACGCACTCGTATCTGCGAGTTGATCGTCGGTCTCGGCGATGTGGAGGTCCTCGGCGTGGAGGATGCGCCGGTGGGGCCGTTGGCGGTGCACGTCCGGACGCGGCGCCGGCCGAGCTGTGGGGGCTGCGGCGGGGCGGTGTGGTCCAAGGACACGAGCGCGGTGCGGTTGGTGGACCTGCCGGCGTTCGGGCGGCCGGTGCGCGTTGTGTGGCACGAGTGGCGGTGGTGTCGCCCTGCGGCGGGCTGCGGGGTCAGGTCTTTCACCGAGATCGATGAGCGGATCGCGCCGGCGCGGGCGGCGCTGACGGCGCGTGCGGGCCGTTGGGCGACCTTGCAGGTCGGCAGCGACGCGCGACCGGTGTCTGATGTGGCCGGCGAGTTGGGCTGTGACTGGCACACGACGAACCGGGCGGTGCTGTCCTGGGGCGAGGCGCTGTTGGCCGCTGACTGTGACCGGTTCGGCGCTGTGGAGGTCCTCGGCCTTGATGAGACCCTGTTCGGGCGCCAGAGCGCCTGGCGGACCCCAGGGTGGGGAATCTCAGTGATCAGAAGTGGGGAATGTCAATGATCGCGGTCAGGTGGTGCACCTCGATTGTGGACGTGACCGGGGGCCAGTTGCTCGACATCGTCCCTGGTCGCGACGCTGAGGCGCCGATCGGGTGGCTGTTGGATCAACCCTCGGCGTGGCGTGACGGCATCGCCTGGGGTGTGCTGGATCTCTCCGGCGCGTATCGGCGCAGCTTCGACGCAGCGCTGCCCCACGTCGGCCAGGTCGCCGACCCGTGCCACGTGATTCGCTTGGCGAACAACAGCATCGACGAGGTGCGCCGCCGAACCCAGAACGACACCCTCGGCCGCCGCGGCCGCAAGGAGGACCCGCTGTGGCGGGCGCGGCGGCTGCTCATCGCGGCGCACGAGCGTCTCAGCGAGCGCGGTGACGCCAAGCTCCGCGGCCTGCTCACAGCCGGCGATCCCCGCGGCGAGGTGCGGCTGGCGTGGCACGCCAAAAACCCTCCGCGGCCTCTATGACGTCGACTGCCGCAGCTCGCCGGCGCCTACCTCGGCGAACTCTCCGAGGATCTCACCGACACCGACTGCCCGCCGGAGCTGCGCCGCCTGGGCCGCACCCTCGGCTGCTGGCACACCCCTATCGTGAACTGGCACCGCGCCAGCGTTTCGAACGGCCCCACCGAGGCGATCAACAATCTCATAAAATGCGTCAAGCGCGCCGCTTTCGGCTTCCGCCGGTTCGCCCACTACCGCATCCGGGCGCTGCTCTACGCCGGCAGACCGAACTGGGCGCTCCTCGCCACCGTCACTCCCCCCTGAAATCCGAAGCGCCGGTCTGCGAGAGTGGTGGCGTTCCGAGCCGGACGGTGCCGGGATGCCATTTGCGTATTCGTCGGAGTTCCGCGAGGTGGTGCTGGAGCAGATCCGGGTGGGCCAGCCGGTCGCCAAGCTGGCTCGAGACCTGGAGACCACCGAGTCGACCTGGCACCGCTGGCGGCGCGCTTATGCGGGCATGAACGCGCCGGATGTGAGGAGGCTCAAGGAGCTCGAGGCCGAGAGCGCCCGGTTGAAGAGGCTGCTGGCCGGAACCGAACTGGACAAGGCGATGAGGTGGGTCCGCAATGGTGTGAGTCCTCGATGTGAGGCTGTGGGTCGCCTGATGATTCGCAACTCGCAGGGAGGGCTAATGGCACACAGTAGAGCACAGCTAGGCGGCGCGTCGAGGAGCAAAGACTCATATCTCGTCTGCGATGGCCAAGAACCTGTGGAGCGTCTCGTCGATGCGGTCGAGTTGATCTTGGCGGAACTCGTACGACGGATAGTCGTCCGTTGACCGGACGTGATGCTTGTAGTGGTTGAGGGCGGCCACGATGAGGTCGACGTCGGATCGTTCGAGAGGGTTCATCGGACCGGGGTGTGACGGGAGGTGTCACGACGAATGGTCATTCGAGTCCGCTCCAAAGGGACGATCGACTGCTCCGGTGACGCCGCCGTATCCACGATGCGGAGCTTCACGTTCGAGACGATAGGTGGGTAGCTGTAGTGACTTCGTCGGGTGACTGGGGTCTCGAGTTGCCGGATTTCGTCGAGGCCACAGACCGTCTTGCGCGTGGCCCAGGTGTGACCAGACTCGTAGACGTGCAGCCGGCGCTTCAGGAATTGATCGTCAACATTCTCCAACGGGCTCGCCTCGACCGACGCATCAACCCCAAACTTGGACAGCGGGGGCCGAGTTGCGCACACTCGTAGAGATTCGGTGATCTCTCCCAGATCGATGCCATCCGCGTCTGAGTAGGCGAAGGTGATATCCACTCGGACGGGAGGAGATCGGCCGTCACCGAGTGTCTTGCTGTCGATACGGCCGACGCGGATGAGAATCGACTGGGGGGAGGGATGCGAACTCGACTTGATGAGGCGCTGGAACATTACCTTTGGGTACTTGAGGGCCCGGAGTTGAATGAGCATTCTTCGAACGTCGGCGGCTCGAGTATCGCTCTCGCAATCTTCGATCTCGCTCGCGGTGCTTCGATGCCGGAACGCGCGAGCGTAGGCGGGCTCGATGTCAAGGCCAGCAGATTTCCGCCCGAGCGCGTTGGCGACGCTCAGGACGACGCCAGTGCCGGCGAACGGGTCGAAAACCACATCCCCTGGGTCCGTTGACAGTAGGACCATCCGCTTGACCAGGTCCTCCGGCAGCGGGCAGACGTGCGGAATCGTTGGCGTGCGCCAGCTTCCCTGGACAGGGATCGGTATCTCCCACACGTTCGAGGGGTGTCGGCCGTTCGGGTTGTAGCGCTCTGGCCACTTTAGCCACCACCCGCTGAACTCAAAGTCGCGTAGACGGTCGACTTTGAACTTGTGGTTGTCGGTCTTGACGAGAAAGAGCACGTACTCAAAGAGGTTGCGGAAGCGTCGACCGGTGGACCACGGGAGCGTGCGGTCCTTCTTCCAGATGACGACTTCTCGCAACGTCCATCCCGACTTCGCTGCGAGTGATGAGAGTTCGAACGGAAGGGGAAGTTGCCGCGCTGCTTGACGAGGAAGTTCCGCGTTGACGCGGAGCGTGTCGACCACCATCCAGAGGCTGCCCGTGGACTTCGTGTGGTCGTAGAGCTCGCGGAACACTTCTCCCATTGCGGCGAGGTATTCGTCGTAACTTTGACCGAAGCCAATCTGATCCGGCTGGTCGTAGTCCTTGATATTCCAGTACGGCGGCGATGTGATTGTGCATTCCAACGGCTCAGCGTCATTGCCGAGGAACGGCATGAGGGTGGACATGTCCCTGGCGTCCGCTGCGTGCAGGGTGAACGGATCGTTGAAGTCCATCTAGACGATCGTCTCGACGTAGCGAGGGATGTAGCGAATCAGCTCGCGATGGCGTTCGACGTCGCGATCATTGAATCCCATCGACCTCAATTGGTTGAAGGCTTTGGAGTTCTTTCGCCGGCCGGTTGCCGCGAGGTCGAAGACCTGTCGCTCGCGTTCGCTCAAGGACAGGTGCGGGATCGAGTAGGGGTCGTCGCCCTCGACGTCCAAGAAGGGCAGTTCCTGCTGGCACGTGCGGCGAAACTCCTCGTCGTCTTCCGCTTGTAGGTAGCATCCCCCGACGGTCACCATTTGCGTGCTGTCGCGGTAGAAGATTCTGAGCGGCATCGAGAAAACGGCGTCTGCGCTGGCGAACGCATGGCGAAATGTCGTACAGAGGAGCTTATGAACCGACTGCTCGAAGGTGCTGTTCTCACAATCGTCTGGCTGGATTCGGTTAGCGACGTCGCCAAACGTCTCCGTGTACCAGTCCACTCGCTGGTGCTTGCTCTGGTCACGTACTACTCGGGGCGCTTCTCCGCCGACCGTCACGAAAATGAAGTCTCCCGGCGAGACGGCCGTTCCCAAGGAGTAGATGTCACCGATAACCTCCGTGCCAATCGCTCCGTCGTAGTCAAACCAGTAGATCGATCTGCCGTCGAACTCATCGAGTTGGATGAAGTCGGTAGTACTCTGCTCTCGCACCTCGATGAAGCCGTAAGGTGCGTTGAACCGGGCTCGTTCGACCATGTGCGGGTCGTGCTCAAGGCTGACCATGTTGTGGATGCCGAGGTAGCGGTGCAGCAATAGATAGTCGTAGAACCGATTGGCTCCCATGCCGACGTAGCGATAGCTACTGAGTTCCAGCCCACATCCTCGACCGAGCGCGACAAGGTCCAAGAGTATCCGGCGCTCGGTCTGCTTAGCAGGCCGGAGGTCGTAGCTAACGAATCGCGCTGAGGATCGTGGCGTCATTCCTCGTCCCCAACTTCGTTGCGAAGGAAGAAATCGAGAGTGTATCTGCCGACCTCGGATCCGCTCATCCCAGGCTGTCGCAAGTGCTTACCGATTCGCTTGACGTCCGCCACCTTTGCGTCGTATTGGACCTTTGTGGTGGGATCCTTCTTAGGCGCGGGAGGCTTGAACTTTCGCGGCTGCGCCGACGAAGATGCGAGTGGGTTGACGCTCCCGCCACGCGCCTGGTTCAGCTCGTCGGAGTCCACCTCCGTGCCGGACTCGGTGTACCGGCGGTCGAGGAAGTTGATGATCACCTTGGCAGTGTTCACCATCTCCCGCTTTGCCCGCTGCCATGCGATGCTGTCTTCGTTGATAGACGCTTTTGTTGTAGTCCAGGGCAGTGACTCGGAATCGTCGCTAACGAACATCACCGTTCCGAGGAATGGCCGGTGCTTGGGCTGGAAGATGGGTAGGCCATGATCACCCCAGCCCGTCAGTCTGCTCTTGTCAGCACTGACGACGGTGCGGCCGTTGCACAGGACGAACCATCCGGACGTTGCGTTGCGAAAGCGCCCGTTTGAGTCGCTGGGGCCAAGACCGGCGACGATGGCGCATGTTGCGTTATCGATCGTCACGGTCTCGATTGCCCGGTTCTCACTCACTTGCACACTGTCTGGCGCGACGGGCTTCCCGTTGACACTGATCGTGACGAACTTCCCCATGAAGTAGCCGTACGTCTGACCGATTCGCTCGATCAACTGGCCCTCGAACACGCCATCGTCGAGCCGAGTCGCAACATCCTCATGGAGATGGGTGATCTCTATGACAGTTCCGGTGGTATCTGCGTCGGCGTTTGGCCTCCCTGTAATTGGGAAGCCCCATGCGTCCTGTTTCAATTCTGCCCATGCTGGAACGTCGAGGTCCAGTTCGAATCCGCCTTGTTCGTGGTCTGACACGATTGAGATTTGGTCGCCCATCTTGAAGATTGCGCGCTTGAGACCGATCCCGTACACCGACAACCTGTCAAGGGATGCGCGGGAGTCCTGGGCTGCGCGACCGAACTTGAACACGTAAGACTCGGCGGTCTCCGAGTCGATGCCGGTCGCGTTGTCGGCGATCTTGACGGTCTCGGCACTGAATTCAATATCGATGGAGGTGGACGCTGAGATCTCGGGGTCATCGAGCGCGGAGAAGTAACCTTCTGCCGTCGCCAGCTTGTGCGCAAATGGGACCAGCGCAGCGTTGATCGAGTTGTCGATCAGGTCGAGGAACGCGGCGACGAGGGAGATGTCGCGGGTCAGGAGCGAGATGAACAGCCGCTTCTCGGGGCTCGCGTCGGCGGTCAGGTTTTTGGTCATGGTTGATCCGCTGAGGTGTCCTGCGTTGGCACGGGCTAGTGGGTGTCCTCCCTCGAAACCGTACCGCGTGATCTTGGCGGTAGGTATCAGACCCATATCCTGTCGCCGGGGATGGTTCGATCGCTCGGCGAGCGCGGAGGTGCCCCCTGATCGGGCGCGGTCGCGTGACGCGTTCCTACTCCCATCTCTACTTGTTGTGCGGGGTAGGGGTGATCGGCGACTCGCAACGGACAGCAGTGGTGGACGTTCCGGCAGGTCAGCGGGCACAAACGCGCACATAGGTCACCAGTGGAGATAAGTCCAGGAGAGATCCACGCCAACCCGTCGATGAAGCTGTCGACGTACGCCCACGTCATCCCAGGCGCTCCATCCGACACCGCAGCCACCATCGCCAACGTTATTCACGCAACCGACGAGCGGCCGCTCCGGCTCCCCGTTCGCGCTCTCGTTCCGACCGTAGCCATCGGGCCGCTGACGACTTGTGCGGTTTCATCGGTGTGACCTCCCAAGGTATTGCGCAGGCTCAGGTGTGCCCCGGGTATCGCGCGGTCAGCCTGCTTGACCTCGGCCGAGATGAATCTCTCCCAATCGGCTGTCATCGTTCCCGTCCTCGCGCTCGTGGGCGCACCCGGTGCGATGATCCTCGTCTTGGAGGTCTGGCTCGACCCCGAACTGCGCATCCCGCTGCCGAGGCCACGCCACAGCAGATCCCACTGGCCATTCATAGCAGCGACCCCCAGCGCCGCAGTGCCGGAGACATCGCCCCGCTCGTTGGCCTAGTCGAGTTACTCGGAGAAATCGGGCTATTCGGATTGAGCGGCGACTAGGTCCGCGGTCGGCGTGGCGCAGACTCCGAACTCACCCACACGCGCCGCGGATGGATCAACCGATGGAACCGGCCGTGATCCGATCCCAGAACGCTCCGCGAGCCACATGTCGCAGGGGCTCTTGCCCGCGCAGGCTCCTGTCGATCTTGCTCTCGACGTGGGCGAGCAAGCTCGCGTCGAGATGTCGAGGGATCACAGGGCGGGCGGCTATTAGTGCGTCGACTTCCGCTCGCGTGGCTCGATTGATCCATTGCTCGGCGTAGTCGGCCGCAGCAATGGCAACTGAGGAAGTCGGGTCGTCGGAGGTGCCAACACCGTCGGGCGGTGCTTGTCGGCCGGAGAGGAACCCGCTCAACTGAGCCCTGTCGAGTTGGATGATTTTGTCCGCCTCGTACCGGAGTTCTCGCGACTGGTTGCCTCCGCCTGCCGATGGCTCGATGCCGATCAGCGTGACACGAAGCCCCATGTCCTGAGCCGCCTTCACGCCTTCGCGGAGATCCTCGTCGCCTGCCAGAAGGAACGCATCGCTGATGGCCCGTTCTCGAGCCAAGGTTGTGAGATCACGGTAGATGAGCGCGTCCACTCCCTTCTGCTGATTCCGCGCGTTTATCCGGCCGAGACGGAGCTTCAGGTTGGGCAAAGCGGCGATCCTCTGATGATCCGCAGTGGGAATCCCGTCCTTTGCTCCGTCATACCAGTAGGTCCGCAGCAGCGGAAGGCCGCATGACTCGCTCGCCAGCTTCGCGAAGAACTCACTCGCTATCAGACCGTCGATATCAACGTTGCCCCGAGCCGGCCCGTAGCCGCTGAGCTGCCCTCCTGCGGCGAAGAGGTCCCCCGCGTCGATGAAGATTCCGCAGCGGTCCATCAGCCTCCCCCGAGAAAAAGAGCGGGGCCCCAATAAAGTCGGGCCCCCGCGGCTCGCCAACGGACGAGCCATCAATGACAGTTACGATAACAGGTCGCCTGCGCGGCTGCGATCCCGGAATCGGCGTGTATTCGGAGTCGTGGAGGCGCCGGGGTCGGGGATCTCAGCGGTTCGTTCACGCGGCAACAGGCGCTGATCCTGCCGCCGTGGCGGAGGTGCGCCACCGGGCCACACCACCGCTGTTCGTTCCACCTGAGGCGCACTCCGGGGGCCGGTAGGTCCGCCAACTGCGAGGTCCAGGATTCGCCGTCGCGTTGTTCGAGCGAATCCTCGATCGTTGAAGTATGTATAATAGGCGCATGCCTCGGATGCAGGTCTACCTGCCAACAGAACTCTACGCAGCGGTCAAGGAGTACAACATGCCCGCTTCGAAGCTCCTGCAGGACGCCGTGCGGACTGATCTGCGGCGCCGCGAGCTGATCGAGGGGGCCCGGCGCTACCTGGCAGAGTTGATCGACGAGGTCGGCGAGCCTTCGGCGGAGGAACTTGCCGCTGCCGAGGCCCTTTCCCGCGTCATCCGCCGGGACGGCATCGACCGATGACGGCGCTCGTGCTGGACTCCGGGGGCGTCACGGCCCTGGCGCAGCGCCGCCCGAGCGCGGCGGCTCTGATCGAAACGTTCATTCGGGACGAGATCTGGCCGCCGGTGGTGCCCTCGGTGGTTCTGGCGGAGCGCGTGTCGGGCCGCCAACGAACCGATGCCGCGGTCAACCGATTCCTCAAACACTGCGAGGTCATCGAGATCCTTCCCGAGCAGGTTGCGAGACGGGCCGGAACTCTGCGAGCGCTGGCCGGTCGAGGATCGGCGGTCGACGCAGTCGTCGTCGCCGGCGCCGAGCCCGGCGGAACGGTGCTGACGGGCGACGTTGCGGATCTGCGTGCCCTCGCCGAGTACGCCGAGGATGTCGAGGTCCGCCGACCCTGATCGCCTACGTTGCTGCCCGCAATCTCGGAGGGGAGAGCGGTTTGAAGACCACTCCAGAGCAAGCAGCAGTGTGGAGGCCGCCCTCGACCATGCGGGCCGCAGTGCTGGTGGGCACTGGTGGGCCCGAGATGCTTGAGGTGCGCGACGACGTGCCCGTGCCTTCGGCCGCCGGTGACGAGGTGTTGATCGAGGTGGCGGCTTCCGGCGTCAACAACACCGACATCAACACTCGGGTGGGCTGGTACAGCCGGTCGGTGACCGGTGCGACGTCGGGGGCGGGATTCAGCGAGGCTCGGGCCGACGACTCCACGTGGGGGCGCGGCGGGCTGCGGTTCCCGCGCATCCAGGGGGCCGACGTGTCGGGGCGGGTCGTAACGGTGGGCGCCGCTGTGGATCGGCCGCTGCTGGGCAGCCGGGTGCTGGTGGATCCCTGGATTCGTGACGCCGTGCGTCCCGACGACCGGGAGTTGGCCGGCTACCTGGGCAGCGAGCGCGACGGCGGGTTCGCCGAGTACTGCGCCGTGCCGGCTCGCAACGTGCACCCCATCGAGACCAGCCTCAGTGACGTGGAGTTGGCGAGCTTCGCCTGCTCGTGGTCGACCGCCGAGCACATGCTGCAGCGGGTGGGGCTGGGCGTGGGCCAATCCATCGCCGTGACGGGGGCGTCGGGGGGTGTGGGCAGCGCCCTGGTGCAGCTCGCCAAGCGCCGTGGTGCCCGGGTGGTGGCGATTGCCGGGCGCTCCAAGCTGGCCGGCGTGGCCGCTCTCGGGGCCGATGCGGTCGTCGCACGTGACCACGACGATGTGCCCGCTGCGGCCGCCGAGGCGAACGGCAGGCCCTTCGACGTCGTCGCCGACGTGGTGGGAGGTGCCGACTTCGGTCCCTGGCTTGAGACCCTGCGACGCGGCGGCCGCTACGTCACCTCCGGCGCCATCGCGGGCCCGGTCGTACAACTCGACCTGCGCACGCTCTACCTCAATGATCTCGAGCTCTACGGCGCCACGGTCTTCGAGCCGCAGGTGTTCGCCGACCTCGTCGGCTACATCGAACGGGGCGAGGTGCGCTCGGTGGTGGCGGGCACCTACCCGCTCGAGCGAATCCACGAGGCTCAGGATGCCTTCGAGCAGACGAACCACATCGGCTCGCTGGTGATCACGATCCGCTGAGCGGGCCCGGCCAGCAAGCCGGTGCCTGTGTGTGTCAATCTGAATCTACTACTTTCAGATTGATACACACCTGGTTACAATCTCACCATGATCGAGCGGGAGATCACGCCGGTGCTGCTCGATCTGTTCGGGCGGTACCCGTTCGTGACCGTCACAGGGCCGCGGCAGTCGGGCAAGACCGTGCTGTGCAGGGCGGCGTTCCCGGATCTGGCCTACGCCAACCTGGAGGTGCCCAACGAGCGGGAGTTCGCCCTGTCGGACCCCGTGGGGTTCCTGGCACGGTTCAGCGATGGTGCGATTCTCGACGAGGTCCAGCGTGCGCCCGACCTGCTGTCGTACCTGCAGGCGATCGCCGACGAGCAGCGGTGCAACGGCCTATTCGTCCTCACCGGCAGCGAGCAGTTCCGGCTCTCCGACGCGATCAGCCAATCGCTGGCCGGACGCACCGCTCTGCTGCGGCTGCTGCCGTTCACGCTGGCCGAGCGGGCCCGGGCGGGCGCGGCCGGCGGCATCGACGACATCCTCTACTCGGGCTTCTACCCGCGGATACACGACCAGGGCCTCGACCCCACCCAGGCGCTCGGCGACTACGTCGAGACCTACGTGGAGCGCGACGTGCGGCGCATCGGGGAGATCCGCAACCTGGGGGCGTTCGGGCGGTTCCTGCGGCTCTGCGCCGGGCGGGTCGGCCAGATCGCCAACCTGTCGGCGCTCGGTGCCGACGCCGGCGTCTCCCACACGACGGCGCGCCACTGGCTGGACGTCCTGGAGGCCAGCTACGTGGTGTTCCGGCTGCCGCCGTACTTCGCCAACATCCGCAAGCGGCTCGTGAAGTCGCCCAAGCTGTATTTCTACGATGTGGGGCTGGCGAGCCATCTCATCGGCATCGAGAGCGCCACCCAGATCGCCACGCACCCCCTGCGCGGGCCGCTGTTCGAGAACGCCGCCGTGGTGGAGGCGCTGAAGTGGCGCTACAACCGGGGGCGGCGATCCAACCTGTCGTTCTTCCGCGACGCCCGGGGCCTGGAGTGCGACCTGCTGCTGGAGGGCGCCGGCAGCCTGGCCGCCATCGAGATCAAGTCCGGCGCCACCCCCGCCGGCGACTGGTTGAGCCCCCTCGAGCGGGTCGCCCGAGCGGTCCCCGGACTCGGCGCCCGGGCCGTCGTCTACGGCGGCAGCGACCACCAGCGCCGCAGCACCGGCGACATCGTCCCCCTCGCCGGCCTGTCCGACCTGCTGGCGGAACTGGAGACCGGCACCGCCTGAGCGACGCGCCGGCTTCGGTCCCTGGCTGGACGCCCTGCGACGCGGCGGGCGCTGCGAGGCGGGCCTGGTGCCTTGTCCCGGCTACGGGAGTTCGAGCCGGATACCTCTCACCTCTGCGTCGGTCGAGTCGAGCAGAGCATTGGTGGCGAGGAGTTGGCCTTCCGTTGCAGCCGTGTCTGTCCATGGCATCGCAGCCGACCACCGCCATGCGTAGGTCATGACCCGAACGTATGCGGCGAGATCGCCGTCGGTTGTGGAGGTGCGCCGCAGCCCACCGAGGTACTCGTTCCGGTAGACGCTCGGTATGACAATACGAGCGGCAGTTGTGGCCGATAACTCTGCATTCATCATGACGCGTGCCACCCGGCCGTTGCCGTCCTCGAATGGGTGGACCTCCGTGACGACGATCATCAGGTAGAGGGCTCTCGCGAACCCTTCGGGCAGATCGCCCACATGTTCGAGGCCTTTGCGAAGCGTTCCTTCGACGAGGTTCTTGTCAACGAAGTCGTAGGAGCCGGCGCGGTTGTTCTCGGTCTTCCAGATCCCCGGGCGCTTGTCGGGTCGACCCCGCATGATCTCTTGATGGCGCGTGACCAGATTGTCGATGAGTTCGTCGGGGTCGGTTGACGTTGCCGCTCGTCCGACGGGGTCGACGACGCAGCGGTACGTACCGAGGATGTCGTGGCCATCCGCCGGTCGCTCTGCCGGCGGGGTTCCCGTCTCGACGATGCGGCGTGCCTCCTCAACGGCGAAGATGGTTCCCTCGATGAAATTGGAGAAGTAGCTCTCGTAGAACGGCAGGTCGCCCGGCGGATCACATGCGGGGAGCCAATCCGGCACGGCCGGCGGTGAGAGCTGGGAGAGCGTGTCGGCTGCGCGAGCGAACAAGTGGATGCGTCGCTCGTCCCACCCTTGCCCGGCCGTGACCGCCCGGAACAGCCGGCCGGTCCTTGATCGCACCGGTTCGATCCCTGTGAGTCGGTTGAACAGAGCATCGATGGCGTCGACCTGGTGGGCGCGCCCCGTCGTGGCCGCCAGATCGCGGGCCTGCACACGAAGGCGGTCGGCGCGCTCGGGACCCCATGTGAGGTACTTGCCGGCCACCCAGTCCTCCAGTTCGGCGATCGTCAGCGTGCGCGAAGGTCGTCCCCCGCGGCTCCGGCTGGGCTCCAGATTGTCAACGAGAGTGCGAGCGGGGCTCGACATGACGAGACCGTGGGTCCACGGCGAATCCGACGGGTGCGGTGTTCCTGACCGGATCCGGATCCGTAGGCCGGGCAACTCGATGGCCTTTCGACTGGTTTCGGCAGCGACGGTCAGGTTCCCGTCGACGACCACCCCGGAGGTCGCCGCTGAGCGATCCACGATGACCGCCCCCGGCAGCAGATGGCCGCAGAGCAACGACCAGTTGGCCCGGACGATCTCGGACTCTTCCGAGACGAGGTCTGTGCTGTAGGTCCGGGGGGCGAGGCGACGGATCCGTCCGTCTCCGACCGCCTTGGACAGAGTGGTCCGCGAGGCGACGTCGTCGAAGAACAGAGTGCGAGGGCCTGTTGGCCATCGTGGCCGGGCGGTCGCCATGAGTGAACAGTACCAGCCCGTAGGCACATTAGTGTACGTTTACTCGACTTATGGATTCAGAATACTGGTCACTTTGGAGCGATAGCCGGAAGACTGGCCACTATTGCGACTTAGTCCTCAGCGGCGGCTCCCGGCGGTTAGGCCCTCCGGAAGCGCCAGCCGTGGAGGATGCGGCCGTAGTAGTTGAACGCCCGCCGCGCGGTGGGATCGTCGAAGGGGTAGCTGGCGCCGATCTGGCGGGCTGCGGCCAGGCCGCTGACGAGGCAGGTCTCCTGGCTGTTCACCAGCGTGTGGGCCCCGCAGTGCCAGGTGCGCCGGCGGCCCTGGATGAAGCGGAACAGGCTCACCAGCAGCGCCACCTGCTTCACGTCGTGCACCACGTGCTGGAACCACCAACGCCGGATGACCTTCTCCTCGTCGATCGGGCTGATGGGGTTGTAGGTCACCAGGCAGGGCCGCTCGGAGCGCTTCGCCCACGGCTGCTGGTTGTGCGTGATGTAGGTGATCTCGTAGTTGTCGGGCCGGGCGCCGTACTGCTCGATGTGGTTGCTGCGGGTCGCCAGTTCCCGCACGTCGCTGTCGGGCAGCACCGAGGCATCGGAGTGCACCACCGTGTGGTTGTGCAGCTCGCTCTCGTAGCGGATCGACGACAGGATGTAGCGCTCCAGCATCGTCGGGCGGTCCAGCATCATCAGTGTCTGGTTGGCGTTGCAGGCGAAGATCACCCCGTCGAAGCTCTCCCGCACGCCGTTGTGGTCCTCGACCACAACGCCGGAGCGCTGCCGGTACACCTTCCGCACCGGCCGGTTGAGGTGGATCTTGTCGGTGAAGCCCGCAGCGAGGTTCTCGTAGATGCGCCGCGTGCCCCCGTCCCAGGTCTGCATCGGCGTGGCGGACTCGATGTCGAAGAACTCCAGGTACCGCGCGAACAGCGCCGCCGGCATGTCGAACACGTTCGTCGCCATGATGAAGTTGACGAACATGGGCTTGAGGATCTTGTAGCGGAAGTCCCCGGAGAACCTGCCCCAGTTCAGCACCGTCCCCATGCTGATGTAGTTGAACGGGTTGAGGGCGTTCAGGAGCTTGGACTGCGTGCGGCTCAGCCACCCGACCCGGCGCAGGAACCGCAGCACCCGCTGGAACCGGACGATCTCGTCCTGCAACTGATCCCTGATGTCGGAGTCGAAGTCGTGGGCGTAGACGCCGCCCTGATACTTCACGCTGTAGCTGAACCGGGTGTCGACCAGATCGATGCCGAACTGCCTCATCAGCAGCACGATGTGGTCGTACACCGACGGGATGCAGGCGGTCACCGAGATGTCAAAGGGGATCGACGTGCCGTCGCCCTGGGGCATGTCGGCGGTGATGGCTTTCCCGCCGATCCGGTCGTTGGCCTCGAACAGCCGGAAGTCGAACCGGTCGGCGCTGTGGTGCAGCGCGAACGCGGCCTCCAGCCCCGACACGCCCCCGCCGACAATGGCGATGTTCTGCGGCATTGAACTGCTCCTGCCGGTCCGGTGCCGGGCCCGAGAGAGGGTAGCGCGCACGGTTAGGCGGGCGGGAGCCGGCGGCCCGGGTGGAGGGAGCTGCACGGACGTCGTCGAATGGGAATGGCGGCCGGAAACAACATCGCAGTGACATAAGCTATACTAGTCCAGACTAGTCTAGTATCACAGGAGAGACGCAATGAGCATGTCCGAGCCATCTCGGGTCTGGACGGTCGCCGAGGCCAAGGCGCGCCTGTCAGAGGTGCTGCGCCTCGCCGAGGAGGAGGGGCCGCAGCGGATCGGTACCCGGAAGTCGTTCGTCGTCCTGCCCGAGAGCGACTGGCAGTCGTACGTCGCTCCCTCGAGGTCCCTGGGCCGGTGGCTCATCGAGAACATTCCCCGCGGCGTCGAGTTGATGATCCCTGAACGCCGGGAACCCGCGGGAGCGACCCTGCCCACCGGAGCGAGCACTGAACCAAGCGCTGAAGCGAGTCCCGGAGCGAGACCCGTCTGAGTTCCGAATGAGTGGCCATCTCCTCGACACCAGCGTGATCGCCGAACTCACGAACGCGTCGCCCAACTCGGGGGTGGTGGACTTCCTGTCCGATCACGATGATCTCTGGCTGTCGTCGGTAGTGCTCCACGATCTCGAGCTCCGCCTGCAACTGCTGCCACAGGGCCAGGGTCGCGATGACCTGCGGTTGGCACTGGGGGAGTTGACCTCGGAGTTCGGCGATCGGATCCTGCCGCTGGGACGCCGCGAGGCCGAATGGGCGGCGCGCCTGGGCGCTCAGGCGCGGCTGGCCGGGCAGGTTCCCCGTGCCGAAGTTGCGCTGCTCGCCGGGATCGCCAAGGCGCACGACCTGGTGATCGCAACCCGGGACGCGCAGGACTTCGACGGACTCGACGTCGCCGTGACGAACCCGTGGGAACATGCCCCGGCGCTGCCGGAGACCCAGCCCGGCCAGGCCGGCCGGCCCGGAGAGTCGGCACAGCTTGGGCCTGCGGGTCCCGCTGGGCGCGCCGGCCGGGCGCTTGTGGCCGGCGTGGACGGCGTGCCCGATGGCTGGGTCATGGCCATCACCGGTGCAGCCGGCGGATCGCCGGTGGAGTTCTCGGTGTGGCACACACTCGACGAACTCTGGTCTCAGGCGAGGGCTCGGCGGCTGCGAGTGGTGGCCATCGACATGCCCACCGGATTGCCGGGCGCGGAGCGGCGAGAGGCCGACCTCGAGGCGTACCGGCAATTGGGGGCGCGGCGCTCGTCGCTGTTCTGGACGCCGCCGTTGTGCGTGCTGGACGCCACCCGCCACGCCGAAGCCAACCGGCGGTCGTGGGACGAGACAGGTCGGGGCATCTCGATCCAGGCATTCAACCTGGTGCCCAAGATCCGCGAGCTGCGTGACACGCTGGCGGCCGGCGACTTCGCCCCGACCGCGCGGCCCCGAGCCGTTGAGGTGCATCCCGAGAGCAGCTTCGTGCGCCTCGCCGGTGAGCCGATGTCGGCCTCCAAGCGCCAACCGGCCGGCGAGCAGGAGCGACTGGACATCCTCGCCGAGGCGTTCCCGAACATCGCCGAGGCCGCTGTCTCGTCACCCCCGCCGGGGCCACCCAGCCCCGGGCTGGACGACCTGCTGGATGCCGCGGCCGCTGCCTGGACCGCCCGGCGCATCGTCGCCGGCGACGCCGACTGCCTGGGCGCCGGCGACCACGACGAGACCGGCTATCCCATGCACATCTGGGTGTAGCGACCCTCAAAGGCGCCGGAGAGTCACCGCCGGCGGCCGGGTCCACGTCGCCCGCACGGGAGCGACGGCGACAGAGCCATATGAGACATCGATTGAGTTTTATTATTTTTCAGATATCCTGCATCTTGGCTTCCCCCGATGCCGTGCCGGATCTGGATCGTGGATCGCGGCCTGATCAAGGGAGAAGCCGTGCCGGTTCAGATCAATTCCAACGTGCCGGGACGACGCGGCGCCTCCGGTGCACAGCGGCAACTGCGCGTGCCGATCGGGCATCTGGTCGCCACCCGGGCTGTCGACAGGCAACTGATGAGCCACGCGGCAGGCCGGGCATTCGTGATGACGTGCCTGCGGCGCCATCAGAGCGGCGACTGGGGCGACCTCGGCAGCCACGACGCCGAGGCCAATGACCTGGCGCTGGTCACCGGCGCCAGAGTCCTGTCGAGCTACCAGATTCCCGGAGAGCTTCGCCAGGGTGCCGGCGCCGAGCCCGACTCCGGCTCTCAGTTGCGAGAGGTCGTTTCCGACGAGCGGCTCTGGATCATCACCGAGGCCGAGGACTCCCAGGGCAACCGCTCGCAGACCACGGTGCTACTCCCGTCGGACTACTGACGGTCCGTCTCGGGCTGGGTGACCCGGTCCGGGGGTTCTGCACCGGAGGGACCGCGGTCGGGTGCCGGCGGTTGGTTGGAGAGGGTGTGGCACAGTCGGTGGCGTGAGGCGTTCAGTCGGTCGGAATCGGCATCCCCAGATCCTCCACGACGGTCACGTCCGGGTGGCCGGCGATCGTGGCCGGCGGCACCAGCAGCTTCCGGTCGCGCCCGCCGCCGCCGATGATCAGACTCGGGCGCTCCATGACCCGGGCGTCGACCCACAGCGGCAAGTCACTCGAGGACCCGAAGATCGTGACCCCGCCGATCTCCATGCCGGTCAGATCCTTGGTCTGCTCCGCCGAGGCGAACGACGCCCGCCGCACGCCCAGCCGCTTGCGCACCACCCGGTTCACGTCCAGGCGGGTCGAGGACAGCACCAGGCACATCACGTAGCTGGACGGGTTCGACTTGCCGATCACGACGATGGCGTTGGCCGTGTCGTCGGCGGCGTAGCCGTAGGCCTCGCAGAATGCCGCCGTGTCGGCGAGGTGCGGGTCGCACGGCACCACCTTGTAGGCCAGCCCCAGGGCGTCGAGTTGTTCCAGTACCGCGTCGGCCATGCCCCAACGCTAGGAGACTGCGGAGCAGTCGGTGGACAACGCACGCGGAGTCGCGTCAGAGTGATTCCGGTCTTCGCGGGATTGACGGGGGTGGCGGATTCCGGCCTGCGCCGGAATGACGATCGATGGAGCGCGGCCGGTCCAGGTCGGCTCGCGCGGGTCCTTGCCATCGGTGCCCGCAGGCCCGCTCAGTCAGGCGTCGCTCAGTCGGGCGAGGGGTGATGGCTGCCGGGGCTGAACTCGGCGGTGCGCCAGCGGTGGTACAGCGCCCACAGGACCAGCAGCGGCGGCAGCACCACGAAGGCGGCGATCAGCGCAAGCAGGATCGTGACCGCGGTCAGCAGGCCCAGCTGGCGCATCGGCGTCAGCGGGGCGAACAGCAGCGTCAGCAGGCCCAGCGCCGTTGTGAGGGCGCTTGCCACCAGCGCCCCGCCGGTGGTGGTCATCGCCCTTTGCATGGCGTCGCGGATGCGGCGCGCCCCGCGCTCCTCCTCCAGGAACCGGTGGGTGAGATGGATCGTGTAGTCGACGCCGATCCCGATGGTGAGCGCCGTGATCAGCGCCGTCACCATGTTGTAGGAGATCCCCAGCGCCCACATGGCCCCCAGCACCCACACCAGGACGACCGCGATCGGGACGATCGTGATCAGCCCCAGAGCCGGGCGGAACTGCGTGACGCCGAAGTACAGCACCAGGATCACCAGCGCCGCCAGGGTCGTTAGGCCCACGCTGACGACCTGGCTCGCCGTCAGTTCCTCGGTCACGAGGGCGATGAGCGAGTCGCCGCCGGTGACGGTGATCTCCGACGCGTCGCCACCCCACAGCGCCTCCAACTCGGCGATCAGCTCCCGCGAGGCCTCGACGCCCTCCACCGTCACCGGCACCTGGAAGATCGTGCGGTCCGGTCCCCCGGAGCGGAAGTCCACGACCCGGGTGAACCCCGCTGAGTCGACGTCCTCGAGCATGGCCCACGCGGCGCGCACCTCCTGGTCGGTCGCGAAGACGTTCAGGTTCAGGTCGGCGAAGGCCGCGGCGAAGGCCGGGTCGTAGTTGTCATCCGGCGCCCCGCTGTCGTCGATCCAGTCGACGAGCAGTGTCCCCACCGACGTCACGGGCGGCCCGACGACGCCCTCGGGCCGCCGCTGTGGGTCGGCAAGTGTCGTGTAGAAATCGAACAGGTCGCGCACGGTCTGAACGGTGTCGAGGTCGTCCTCGATGAGGATCGTCATCGTGGCGGCGCCCCCGTCGAAGTTCTCCTCGAGGAACTCGATGTCCCGCTCGGTGTCCGAGCCTCGCGGCACGAAGTCCTTCAGCGCGAAGGTCGTGTCGAGCGCTGTGGCGGCGACGCCGGCCAGGATCACGGCGGCGATGGCACCGCCCAGGATCGGCAGCGGGCGGCGCACGACGGTCGTCGCAGCACGGGACAGGAACCCCTCCGCGCCGGGGATCGTGTCGGCGACGGCCCTGGTGGCCGGCTCACGCCCCCTGGCGGCGCGCCTGCGGTCCGCCACGAGCCGGGCGGCCGGCACGAAGTTGGTCATCACGATCCAACCCGAGATGACGCCGATGCCGGCGACGATGCCGAAGTCGGCCACAGGTTCGAACTTGCTGGTGAGATTGGTGAGGAAGCTCACGGCGGTGGTTCCCGCCGCCAGCAGCAGGGGCACGCCCGAATGCCGGACGGCGGTGGCCATGGCCGTCCCGGGCCGGTCCGCCGCGGCGGCGCCCTCGGCGAGCAGCGCCTCCCGGTAGCGGCCGGTGATCTGCAGCGCGTAGTCCACCGACAGGCCGATCAGCAGCACCGGCACCAGCACGATCAGGATGTTCTCGGGATCGACGACGCCCGCCCCGCCCGGCGACAGCCACGCCTGGGCGCCGAACGTCCACAGGATCGTCAGCAGCAGGCCCACGATGGCCAGCACCACGTCGGAGCCGGACCGGTAGAAGGCGGCAAGCAGGACCACCATCACGACCAGCGCGATGCCCATCAGCACGAACAGGCTGGACTCGCGGGCCTCCTTGCCCTCGATGTTGCTGTTGGCCTTGGAGATGACCGACACCGCCAGCGGGTCCAGGTCCGCCGACGCCTCCTCGGCGAGTTGGCCGGCCCGCAGCTGCGCATCCTGCAGGCCGAGCGGGTCGCCGGCGTCGTTGAGTGTGATCAGCGAGAGGCCCGCGATCGGCGTCCCGGCGGCGTCGCGAGGCACGAAACGGTCCAGGCCGGCTCTCGCCGCGGCGAGTTCGGGCGAGCGGGACGGCCGATCCAGCACGGCGTCCAACTCGGCGTCGGTGGCCGTGGCCAGATCCAGTCCGCCGGCTGCCAGCAAGGACTCGACGATCCCGACGTACCCGGCCGGCGGTTCGGCCACCACGAACGGTGCGACCGCGGGATCCTGGATGATGTGGGTCTGCAGGTCCCGGATCGCTCGCAGGGAATCCGCCGCCAGAACGTCGCCGCGGGCCAGCACCTGGACGATCTCGACGCCGGCGGACTCCGGGAAGCTCTCCCTGATCGCCGCCGACGCCTCGGCGAGTTCGCTGCCGGCCGGAAGGAACGTGGCGGTGGCGTCGACGGGCGCCGGCGGGACGTCCTGCACGAGGAATCCGGCCAGCAACCCGACCGTCACGGCGGCGACGCCCGCAAGCACCAGCTTCGGCGCTAGCCGGACGGCACGTGCCTGCCACTCGAACACGGCCCGACCCTAGGGGTGTGGTGAGTAGCGGACGGCGGGCGCCGGCGGATCCGTCGGGCCGTGGATTCGGGTCTTCGCCGGAATGATGGGTGGGCTGGTCCGCGGCACCTCTCGGCAGACTCCTAGTGGCGCTTCACGCCGCCGTACTTCATGCGGGTGTCGCTCATGGCGGCCGCCCGGGGGTCGTCGTCGTTGATGCCGCCGTCCACCAGCTCGCCCACGAACAGGGTGTGGGTGCCCAGGTCCAGCGCGTGGCGCACCTCGCAGTCCAGCCAGGCGATCGCCTCCTCGAAGACGGGGGCGCCGGTGGTGGCCTCGCGCACCGGCCGCCCGTTCAGCGTGCCGTCCGCATACGCCGCAGGCTTGGAGAACTTCACGAACACCCTGGTCTGCTCGGCGTCCCAGAGGTTCACGGTGAACGATCCGCCCTCGCTGATCAACCGGTGCGTCACAGCCGTGTTCTCGACAGACACGCCGATCAGCACCGGCTCCATCGACAGCTGGGAGATCCAGCTCGCCGTCATGCCGTTGCGCTCCTCGCCCGCCCGGGAGCCGATCAGCGCCAGGGCGTTCGGGATCTTCCAGGTGAGCCTGTTGACGAGTTCGTCACTGAGTGCCATGTCCCGACCCTAGGCCGGTGCGGGACCCGCGACACCCTCAGCTGTCGGCCAACTGGCAGCTAGTTCTCTGCGTGCCCGTTGCCGGCGTGGTGGGCCCGGATGACATCCAGCACCGCCGCGCCGTAGGAGGCCAGCTTGGCCGGCCCGACGCCGGAGGTTGCGGCCAGCTCAGCCGCCGTGGTGGGAGCGGCCCGGGTGATGTTCCGGAGCACCCGGTTGCTGAACACGTGGAACGCCCGCACGTCCAGCCGGCGGGCCTCCTGCAGGCGCCACTGACGCAGCGACTCGTACAGGTCCTCGTCATAGGGCTCCTCGTCACCCGGAACAGGAGTGGCCCCCTTGGCGGTCCGGGAGGTCGCGGACCGCGGCGGCCTCCTGATCGCCTCCAGCAGCGTCGTGCGCCCGGGGTCGGGCTTCGGCGGGCGGCCTTCCAGCTCGTCCAGGAAGCGGGAGGGCCGGCTCTCGTCGGCCAGTACCACGACCTGGCTGCGGCCCCGGGTGATGGCGACGTGCAGCACCCGGCGTTCCTCCTCTATGTCAAGGGCGAGCTGGTGCGGCATCAGTGTCTCGTCGGCGCCGAACACCACGACGCGGTCCCATTCCAAGCCCTTGACGCGGTGGATGCTGGTGAGGAGCACGCCGTCGCCCTCCTCGGTCGTACGTCGCAGCAGGCTCGCTAGTTGCCTAGGGAATCCGGCTGGGTCCGGGTAGACGGCGGCGGTGCGCCGCAGTGCCAGCAGATCGTCGGCATGGGTCGCCCGGTCGGGTCGGGTGCGCCCGGAGTCGAGCGAGCCGGCCGCCCGCCCGAGGCCGATCTCCTGCATCAGGAACTCCACGAGTGTGCGAGAGTCGCAGCCCCCGGCGACGAGGCGGGAGGCGGCTCTGATGTCGGCCACGAAGCCGCTCCAGTACTCCCGGTGCCGTTCGTTCAGGTCGGTGCCGAGGGCGGCGAGCTGTTCCGGCGACACGTCCCAGGCGCCCTCCAGGAGTTCGCGGGACAACCGGTTGATCTTCCGGCCGGGTCGCCGGGCTGCCTCGATCAGGTCGCGGGGATCCATGGCGTCGGGCCGCAGCGCCAGCCGCATCCACGCAAGCGCGGCCCGGATCAGGTTGCGGTGCAGCAGCGAGGTCCCGAGCAGGCAGCGGGCTCCCACGCCGGCCTCGTCCAGCGCCGCCAGAGTCGGCAGCAACATCGAGTTCACCCGCCCCAGCACGGCGATCTCGGACTCGCGGACGCCCTCGGCCCGCCAGTCCGTGACGACCGCCGCGGCCGCCGCCGCCATCCGCTCGTCGGCCAGGCGCAGGATCGTGAAGGGGGCGACGGGGGTTGGGGTCTCGGTGCCGGGACGTGGGGTGTCGTTGGCGGATGCGGCGAGGATCTCGGTGCGTGTCGTGGTGGGGGCGGAGGCGGCAGGACTCGAGGGCTGGTGTTGCAGCGGGTCGACTCCCGTTGACCTCGTTCCGGCCGAGCCTGTGTGCCCGGCCGAGGCGGATCGGACGGTTTTCGGCAGCCGCCGGGTGTTGTGCACCAGCAGGTGCCCGACGGCGCTCACCACCTCGGGCGGGCAGCGGTAGGAGACCTCCAATGCGGCCTCACCGGCGCCCGGGAACAGCTGCTCGTAGTCCAGCAGGAACCCGGGGTCGGCCCCGGCGTAGCCGTAGATGGTCTGGTCATCGTCTCCCACGCCGAAGACGTTGAGCGCCGGCGAGGCAAGCAGGCGCAGCAGCAGCAGGTAGGCCGGCGTGAGGTCCTGGAACTCGTCCACGAGCAGGTGCCGGCAGCGCATCTGCCAGCGGGCCCGCAGCTCGGGATCGGCCAGCAATAGCCGGATGGCGTCGTAGACCTGCTCGTCGTAGTCGCACTCGTCCCGCTCGGCCAGACCGGCGCGGTAGGTCTCGAAGATGTCGGCGAACCCCGGCACGTCGTTTCGCTCGACCTCGACCGTCTCGGGGTGCCGCAGGGCGATGCGCACGTCCGCCAGGGCCTCGATGTACGGCCCGAAGACGTCGGTGCCGGCCCGCCGGGTGTGCGGCAGGATCCGCTGCAGGCGGCCCCGCACCTCCCGCTCGCCGAGCAGGGTGGCATCGGGTCGCACGTCCCGGACGATCCGCCAGCCGAGCGAATGGATGGTCCGTATCTGCAGGTCGGGGCGCTGCAGCCGCTGGCGCATCTCCGCCGCCGCCCGGTTGTTGTACGCCACGGCGGTGACCAGGGACGGCTCGACGCCGCGGTCGTCCACCAGGTGCAGCAGCCGGGCGTTCAGCGTGCGGGTCTTGCCGGAGCCTGCCGGCGCCACGACACGCACCGGCCCGCGGATGTGCTCCACGGCCGCCCGCTGATCGGGAGCCAGCAGGGTGCCGTCCCCGGTTGCGCCGCCGGGCGGGGGCTGCAGCCGCAGTCGGCCCGACTCCAGCGACTCGGCATGCACGATCGGCATGCTCGGCAGGTCCAGAGGCTGGCGCGGCCCGCCGTCGACCCAGGCCTCGGTGCCGTCGTCCAGCACCACGTCGGTCCGCCCGCCCGGCCGAGCCCCCAGGCCGGCGGCCTTGCGGGCCCACCACCACACCGGCTCGCCGCTGCGGGCGTCGTAGTTGTTGCGCCACAGCAGGAACTGCAGCCGCTCGACCAGCAGGGTGAACTCGGCGCCCAGCAGGTACGGCTCGACGTCCACGGTGGCCGGCGTGCGCAGCCACGCCACCGTCCCGGCGGGCAGGTCCAGCTCCACGACCACCGGCCACCGGCCTGCCCAGGCCCGGTGCAAGCGCTCGACCGTCTCACCCAGCCCCCCGCCGTCGGCCAGGAGCGCGGCGTCCACCCGCACCCGCTCCCAGTCCTGCGCCGCGGCCAGATCGGCGCCGAGATCGGCGCCCGCGGCAATCACCAGCCCTCGCCCCAGCGCCTCGGGTCCCGGGAACGTCATCGCCGCGGCAGGGTATTGCCGGTGTGCGGCAGCGCGCTGGGCTGCGGGAAGGGAGCCGCGCTCAGATGTCCAGGCTGGCGGGGTCGATCACGCTGCTGTGACGGCCGATGTAGTCGCGGCGCTGCGCCACGTCTGACCCCATCAGCACCTCCAGCAGCTTCCGGGCGGCGGCGGCGTCGGCAAGCGTGATCCGTCGCAGCGTGCGGGTGCCGGGGTCCAGGGCGCAGTGCGCCAGCTCGTCGGTGTTCATCTCGCCGAGCCCCTTGAAGCGCTGCCAGCGGATCGTCTCGGCGCCGCCGCGCCGGCCCTTGGCCAGACGTGCCGTCACGGCGTCACGTTCGGCGTCGTTGAAGGCGCGGTGGGTCTGCTTGCCGACCCGCGTGGTGTACAGCGGCGGCTGGGCGGCGAAGACCTGGCCCTCGGCGAGCATGGGTCGCATGTAGGCATGGATCAGCGTCAGCAGCAGGCAGCGGATGTGGCTGCCGTCCACGTCCGCGTCGCAGAGGATGACGATGCGCCCGTAGCGGGCGGCGGACAGGTCGAAGTCGGCGCCCACCCCGGCGCCCACCGAGCGGAACAGCGCCTGCGCCTCGGCGTTGTCGAGCACCTGGCGCAGCGAGGCCTTGGCGGCGTTCACCAGCTTGCCGCGCAGCGGCAGGATGGCGACGTTGTGGGCGTTGCGGCCCGCCTTGGCCGGACCGGCCGCCGACTCGCCCTCCACGATGATGAGCTCGCTGTTCGGTCCGTGGACCCGGCAGTCGGCCAGCTTGTCGGGTAGGCCCGCCGAGCCGAGCGACGACGCCTTGCGCCGGTCGGCCTGCAGGCGCTTCGACGCCGCCCGGGCCTCCACGGCGTCGGTGATCTTGGCGCGCAGCGCCGTCACGTTGCTGCGCGGCCCGTCGGTCGTGAACCAGGCCACGAGCGCCGACTTGACGGCCTCGTAGACGATGGACTGCACCGCCGGCGTGCCCAGTTCCTGCTTCGTCTGGCCCCGGAACTGCGGCTCCGGCACCACGACCTGCAGGGCGGCGACAAGTCCCTCCTGAGCTTCCTCGCGGCCGGCCCGCTCGCCGGCCCGGGCGAGCCGCTTGGAGCCGTCGAGGAGCACGTCGTTGACCGCCCGGGTCAGCGCCCGTTCGAACCCCGCCAGGTGCGTCCCGCCGACGGGCGTGGGGATGGTGTTCACAAAGCTGCGCACGTCGCTGCGGTAACCGTCGGTCCACTGCAGCGCGGCGGCGACCGAGCATTCCCGCACGACGGCGGTGAGCTTGCCGTCCACGGGCACCTTCTCCTCGAAGCTGCCCCGCCCGGCGATGTCGATCACCCGGGTGACGGCGCTGCCGGCGGCCAGTTCGGCCACCAGGCCGCCCAGGCCCTTCTCGGAGCGGAAGTCGAACGGCTCGGAGTCCGCGCCCCGGCGCCGGTCGCTGACCGTCACGCGCAAACCCCGCACCAGATGGCACATCAGCCGCACCCGCTCGCAGGTGGCGGCGAAGTCGAAGGCGGCATCCTCGTCGAAGAGCTCCCAGTCGGGCCAGAAGCGCACCTGTGTGAAGGTCCGCCGCGTGGGCTTCAGCCGCTGCAGCTCGTGCGTCGGCGTGAACCGGCCGCCGTCCAGGTGCCCCGCCTGCCGCTCGCAGAAGTCCAGCCGCCACACGTGGCCGTCGCGGCCCACCTCGACGCGCATCCGCTCCGACAGGGCGTTGACCACCGAGGCGCCCACGCCGTGCAGCCCCCCGCTGGCGGTGTAGGCGGACCCGTTGGTGCCGGAGCCGAACTTGCCGCCGGCGTGCAATTCGCAGAACACCACCTCGATGGCCGAGCGGTCGCGCCCCGGCGGATTCCCGACCGGGATGCCCCGGCCGTCGTCGCGCACCGTCACCGAGCCGTCGCCACCGAAGGTCACGTCGATGCGCTGGGCGTGCCCGGCCGCCGCCTCGTCGACGCCGTTGTCGATCAGTTCCCACACCAGGTGCATCAGCCCCCCCACCCCGGTGCCGCCGATGTACATGCCGGGCCGCTTGCGAACCGCCTCGAGCCCTTCCAGGGTCTGGATCGAGTCGGCTTCGTAGTCGCCCGGGGTGTCCGCTCCGCCCGCCGCTCCCGCCGCTCCCGCCGCGCCGGAAGGAGGCTCCGCCGCTGACGACGGCGGCGCCACGGCGGCGCCGTTGCCGCCGCGCCCGGCCTGACGGCGGGAACCCTCGGCCCGCCCGGGTTCGTCGGTCTCCGCGGACTCGCCGCCATCAGTGGGCCCCGGGGCGTCCCCGGGCGCCGGATCGAACAGCTGCAGCGTCGGGTCGCCGGACGCCACCCTCACCACCTCCTCTGGCCGACGGCCAGGATCGGCTTGGGGCCCGAGCGGGCCACGAGGCCGCGCCGCGTCGGCGGGAAGGGGAACGGCACCGGCTCGCCGTCGGGGGCGCTCGGCCGGGCGCCGGTCACCACGAACACGTCCACGAGCGGCCCCACGTAGGCGTCCCGCAGGCCCTCGCCGTCGCGCAGCGAGCAGACCCGCACGCCCATGCCGCCGCGCCCCGCCGGCGTGAAGTCCCCGGCAGGTGTGGCCTTGGCGGCCCCGGACGTGGTCACGACCATGACGTAGGCCTCACCGAAGACCGCTCCGGCGCCGATGACCGAGGCCCCTGCTCGCAGCTTCATCCCGGCGGTGCCGGCGGCGAGCCCCTTGCGTCGCGGGAGGTTCTCCGAGGAGGTGCGCAGCACCGAACCGTCGCCGGCCACGATCACGATGTCGGCCCCGGAAGGGCAGGCGAAGGCCGTCACGAGCTCGTCACCGCCGGCGAGGGGGAACACGACGCGGGCGGCGGGAGCCCGGTTGCCGGCGGCCAACTCCTCGCCGGCGAGACGCTTGACGGCACCGCGGCGGGTCACCATCACCACGCCGGCCACGCCGGCCACGTCGGCGGCATCGCGTGAGGTGGCCCCGGTGCCGCCGGCGGCGGCCGTCGCCGCCATGAGGCCGCAGATCCGTTCCCCGGCCGGCAGGCCGGCCACGTCGCCGCCGGGAGCGCCCCGGCTGCGTCCGGCGATCTCGGGCACCGAGGCGGCGGCCAACGGCACGGCGCGCCCCTCGCTGGTGAGTGCCCAGGCGGTCTCCCCGGATCCGGCGAGAGCCGAGGCCCGCACCAGGTCGTGGCGCCCCAGCGTGCGCCGCCGCGGCGCGCTCACCGGCGACCGCCCCAGCAGCCCGGTGCTCGACAGCGTCACCAGCCACGCCTCGGCGCTGTCGGCGGTCGGCCGGGCGGGCGCGGCGGTGCCGGCCTCGGCTTCGCTCGCAGGCCGGATCAGCGTCCGGCGATCCCGGCCGTAACGCTCGGCCAGGGCGCCGAGTTCGGCCAGCACCACGGCCCGCCGCCGCTCGCCGGACCGCAGCAGCTCGCGGTAACCGGCCAGGGCCGCCACCAGCTTGTCGCCCTCCTCGATGATCTTCTCCCGCTCCAGGGCGGCCAGGCGGCGCAGCCGCATCGCCAGAACCGCCTCGGCCTGCGGTTCGCTGAGTCCCAGGCGCTCGCACAAGGCCTCCCGGGCCACCTCCGCGGTGCGGCTGCCGCGGATGATCGACACCACCAGATCGATGCCGTCCAGGGCGGTCATCAACCCCTCCAGGATGTGCAGCCGCTCGGTGGCCGCGGCGGCCCGATGGCGCGTGCGGCGCACGACCACGTCGAGCCGGTGGTCGATGTAGTGCGCCAGCAACTCCTTCAGCGAGCAGGTCACGGGGGTGCCGCCCGCCAGCACGACGTTGTTGAGGGCGAACGTCTCCTCCAGGGGAGTCAGCCGCCACAGCCGGCTCAACACGGCGGCGGCGTCGGTGCCGGGCCGGCAGTCCACCTGGATGCACAATCCGGTGTGGCGGTCCGACAGGTTCTTGACGTCCTCGACTCCCTCGAGGCGGCCCGCGGCGACGACCTCCTTGATCCGGCCCACGACCTTCTCCGGGCCCACCAGCCATGGCAACTCCCGGATGCGGATCGCCTGGCGCCGCCCGCCCACGTCGATGATCTCGGCGCGCGCCCGGATCCGGATCGTGCCCCGCCCGCCGGCGTAGGTCTCGGCCAGCCCGTCGTCCAGGATCACCCCGCCGGAGGGGAAGTCCGGCCCACCCAGCACGGCCAGCAGGTCCTCGACCGAGACGTCGGGGTCGGCCATCTGCAGCCGCACCGCCTCGTGGACCTCACGCAGGTTGTGCGGGGCCATGTTGGTGGCCATGCCCACGGCGATACCGCTGGTGCCGTTCACCAGCAGGTTCGGCAGCCTCCCCGGCAGGCAGACCGGCTCGGAGGCCTCGCCGTCGTAGCTGGGGCGGAAGTCCACGGTGTCCTCGTCCAACTCGTCGAGCATCTCCATGGCGGCCGCCGCCAGCCGGCACTCGGTGTACCGGGCCGCCGCCGGCGGGTCGTCGAGCGTGCCGAAGTTGCCCTGGGGGTCTACCAGCGGGATGGCGCGACTGAAGTCCTGGCCCATGCGCACCAGCGCGTCGTAGATGGCGGCGTCGCCGTGGGGGTGGTAGTTGCCCATGGTGTCGCCCACGACCCGGGCGCACTTGCGATGCGGCGAGTCGGGCCGCAGCCCCATGCGCAGCATCGAGTACAGGATGCGGCGCTGCACCGGCTTGAGACCGTCGCGCGCATCGGGAATCGCCCGCGAGGTGATCACCGACAGCGAGTACGCCAGGAACGACTCCGACACCTCCTCGGTGATCGGCGTGTCCAGGATCTGGCCGGCGAACGGCACGCCCGCGACCGGGCCGGCTCGACGTCGGGAACTCATGTGTCGATTCTCACACTGCGGGCCCTCGGGATCGTGGAATTCGGGTCGGCGCGGCCGGCGGGCGGCGCGGCGCGTAGGCGGTTTCGGCCGGCGGGCCGAGATTCCGGACCCACCGGCGCGGCGAGACCGGCGCGGCGCGCCGGCACCGGCCGAGGCGGGCGCGCCGCGACTCATACCCACGGCACGGCCGCGACCGAATCGCCTGATCAGGACACTTTCAGCTCCGACACGCCCGTGGAGGCGTGATGCTTGCGAGAAAGGCCGCCGCGATAGTTCTGCGGCGCAAGGATTTCCGGCACCCCTGCACTAGCTGCTAACGTCAGGCGCCGTAAGTAAGGATAATTCAAGATACATTACAATACACCGACAATTGCTGTCGAGTGCTGTTGTATAGAAAAGAAATCTATGCAGAACGGGGATGCTGCCAACGGTCTCTTGGGGGATCACGCGGTGATCGATTGGGACGCGCCAAGTCTCGAGTGCGTTGCGATCGCCGAGGCCTGGGCCGACCTTCGCGACCTGTTGCTGGACGAGAACCCCGACGGACTGGCGGCCGTGGAGGCGAGGATGGCCCGCGAATGGGCGCTGGACCTGGCGTCCGCCGACCATCTCGTCGACGTCGACCGCAGCCTCGCATTCCGGCTGGCGGCGAACGGCTTCGACGCCGCCGGCCGGGACGCCGTCGGCGCCGGAAGCATGGCGCAGTGGCAGGTGGACGTCCTCTCGGGTCTGCAGGAGGCGCTGCTGTGGCTGCTGGATCGCGTCGACGAGGAGGACCACGAGCACCCGGTCGTGGATCCGGAGCTGCTCGGCGAACTCCAGCATCGCCTGCAGGTTCCCGAGATCGATCCGGCGACCGGTGATTGGGTCAGCCCCGACCCCGGCGCGGAGCCGGGTTCGGACGGCCTTCGGCAGGTCATCGACGTGCTGGTGGCGCGGACCGACGATTCTGCGCCGGAGTTGGCGGCCGCCTGGCTGGTCCACAGTCTCGGGCGCCTGCGACCGTTCGGCCGCATCAGCGACCGGGTGGCGCGGGCGGCCGCCTCGTACTGGCTGATGGCAGCGGATCTCTTCCCGCTCACCGTGCGCCGGGAGGACCGCAACGCCTTCTCCGACGCGGCGGCCGCCGCCAGCTCCGACGGGCTCGCCGGCCTGTCGCACCTTGTGGCCACCTCCCAGCGCCGGAGCTTCCTGCAGGCGGTCAGCGCCCTGGGCCGGGTGCCCGCCGAGCCCGATGACCTGACCGGCGTGATCTCGGAGATCTCGGACCAGTTCCGGGCGGGTCCGTCGAGTCTGCGCCGCCGCTTCGCCGAGGCCGTCACGGTGGCGACGGAGGTCTTCTGGCACGCCAAGGGGCGGATCGCCGGCATCGAGTCGGACCTCGGGGAGGCCATCGAGGACGACAGCGGCGAGCGCCGGGTCTTCGCCGACTACTCGCCGCCGGATCATCCCGAGCGCCGCAGCTGGCACCGCAAGCAGGTCATCGACGGCGTCCGGCGCCAGGGGTACTTCGCCAACCTGCGCAACTACAGCGCCTGGAACCGCATCGGCCTGGACACGCCCAACGGTCGCTCGGAGATCCTGCTGTCGTTCCACGCCGTCGGGCAGTCGTTCCGTGGCGTGATCGCGGCGATCCTCATCTTCTACCGCAAGCGGGGCGGCGAGATCTACGACCACCAAGTGGTGTCCCGGGAGCCGTTCCAGATCAACTTCCGCGACACCCTCCCCGTGGCCCGCAAGCGCTTCGAGACGTGGCTGGACCCCGCCATGCGCTCAGCCCTGGAGGTCTGGCGCCGCAGCGAGTGATCCTCGGCCGGGCAGCCCTCGGCGGAGCGGGCTACAACCGGACATCCTCAGCCGAAGCCCAGCGGCGCTGCGCTGTGCAGCAGCGCCACCGTGGCCGCCCCGCCGGCCAGGAACGGTCCGAAGGGCAGCGTCGCGCGTCGGTCGCGGCTGCGCACCAGCATCACCAGCGCCACGAGTGCGGCACCACCGGCCCCCAGGAGCGCGCCCGCCGGCATCGCCGCGGGTTCGAGCCATCCCAGGAACAGCCCCAGGAGACCGCTGAGCCGCACGTCGCCGTAGCCCAACCCGCCGGGGTTCAGGGCGTGCAGCACGGCGAAGGCCGCGTAGGCGGCAGCGGCGGTGGCGACCGCCGCGCCCAGCCGGGCGAATGCGCCGGTGCGCCAGGCCGTGGCGCCGAGTGCCACTGCGCCGGCGAGGGTCGCGGGGTTGACGATGCCCGTGGGGATACGGCGGGTCCGCAGGTCGCACCAGGACAGGATCACCAGGGTGGCCAGCCAGAGGGCGAAGAGAGCCGCCTCCAGATTGCTGACCGAGGCGCCGATGCCGAGGGCCGGCACGACCAACGCTGTCCCGATGCGGCGATTCGGCATGATTCGGTATAGACTCCTATGAATATATTTCCAACATTTACATGGCTTTAGTTGTAAATCCGAGTGAACGGCTCTAAGGTACGCCTCGCTCGATTCCGATCCGGATGCCGTGTCGCGGCGAACGCCGGAAGTTGACGGGGACGGATCCCGTCCCGCGGCGGTCGGACCGCCCTTGCCGGCAGCGCAGCACTGCGCCGTCCGGCCCTCTTGCAGCCAGAGGGCAGCCCCAGACGGCCCACGTGTGCAGAGGAGGTCAAGCCGGTGCCGTTCACAGGTCCTGCAGTCACGGAGCCGGCGAACTCCGACCCCCACCAATCCGGCGCGGCGCGGTTCGCCGGTTCGCAGGACTCGGGGCCGGCCCGCCCCGCCGGACAGGGTCGCGGTGCGCCGGGCGCCTCGACCCTCGGCGGTCGTTCGGCGCCACAGGGCGAGTCCCCAGGATCCTTAGGCGCCAAGTCACCGGCGGCGCCGGCGGCGGCACGCTCGATCGGTCGGCGCATCCCGGAGCTTGCGGTGGGTGTCGTCCTCGTCGGGCTCGGAGCGATCGGCGCCCTCATGCTGGCCGGGCGGGAGGCACCGCGCGCGTCCGTGCTCGTCTGGGCCAACGACCTCCGGCGCGGCCAGGTGGTGGCGTCGACCGACCTCCGTGTGGCGAGCCTCGATGTCGATGTCCCGGTGGATGTGCTGAACGCAGCCGCCGCCGGCGAAGTCATCGGACGGACGGTGGCATTCGACGCCAGCGCGGGCGCGTTCGTGAGCGGGGCCCTGCTGCAGGTCGGTCCGCTGATCCCCCCCGACTTCGCGGTGGTCGGTCTGCGGCTCGGCGCCGGCCGGTACCCCGTGAGCACGCTCGCCGCGGGTGACGTCGTCGATCTGCTCACCACCGAGCCGATGATCGGCTGGGAGAACCCCGTGGTGGTGGCGGGCGTGGAGGTGTTCGACGTCCAGTGGCTCGGCAGCGGGGAGGGCGGTGACGCGCTCGTGTCACTCCTCGTGCCGAGAACGGTGGCGGCACGGGTGGTCGCGGCCACCGAGGCCGGCCCGCGGCTGGCCGAGGTGGCGCTGTGAGCCTCGTCGTGCTCGGCTCGCTCAAGGGCGCCCCGGGCGTGACCACCCTCGCCACGTGCGTCGCCTACCAGTGGCCACGCCACCGCCGGGTGGCTCTCGTGGAGGCCGACGCCGACGGAGGCGCGGTGGCGCCGCGGTTCGGGCTGCATCCCACCCAGCCGAGCCTGGTGAGCTTCGCCGCCGTGTCGCGGCACGGGATGAGCGAGACGGAGTTCTGGTCGGCCTGCCAGCGCCTGCCCGACGGCCCTGCGGTGCTGGTGGCGGCGGGCGGCGAGTCCACCGGTGCGGCCCTCGAGCAGATCGACTTCGGCGCGCTGCACCGGAGTCTGCCGGACACCGACCTGCTCGTGGATGCCGGTCGCTTCCGTGCGAGCAAGCCGGCGGCCCGCTTGCGCCAGCAGGCCGACGTCGTCGTCGTCGTGCTCCCGCCGTGCTTCGAGAGCCTTGCCGTGCTGCTCGACAGGGCTGGCGGACTGTCCGAGCGGGCACCGCTGCTTGCGGTTGTGGCGGGCGACGGCCCGTACCCGGTTGCGGAGATAGACGCCGCGCTGCGCCAGACCACCGGCGACCGCGCCTGGGTACTCGGCTCGGTTGCTGCCGACGCCCGCGGCGCTGCGGGGCTGGCAAGCGACACCGGGCGCGCCCGGGCGCTGCGGCGGTCACTCCTGGCACGCAGTACGCGGGTCGTGACCGATCTCCTGGCGCATCTCAGTTCGGCGGGCGTGCCCCGCCCGGATGCGGCATGAGCACTCCGGAGCGCCGACCGGGGGAGCCGGCGGCAGACGCAGGCGCCGCCGCGCACCACCGGACGCCCGGTGGCCCTCACGGCCCCCACCGCGATCATGGCATCGACGGCGACGAGGGCCTGCTGGAGGGTCTGCTGGAACATTTGCGCGGCGAGTTGGCCGCCTGGATCGAGCACGAGAACCGCGCCGGGCGACGTCCGAGCGACAAAGATCGCCGCGAGCGCGCCCGAACCGTGATCGGCGAGTGGATGCTGAGCCTGGCGCAGCACCGGCTGGTCATCGGGGTTCCCCTGCTCGAGGCGGCCGCGGAGGAGGACCTGGCACGCACCGCGCTGGCGTACGCGTTCGGGACCGGGCCGTGGGAGAAGTTCCTGAACGACCCCGACCTCACCGACATCCACATCAATGGCTGTGACGACGTCTGGCTGGTGGATCGGCGGGGCAACAAGCGCCGCGGTGAGCCGGTGGCGTCCAGCAACGAGGAACTCGTCGAGCAGATCCGCTGGGTGGGTGCCACCCTGGATCGCAGCGGTCGGCGGTTCGACGTGTCGTCGCCTGTGCTCAACATGCGCCTGCCCAACGGGGGTCGGCTGCACGCCGTCATGGCGGTGTCGCTCGTGCCCATGGTGACCATCCGCCTGCATGACCCGGACCTGGCGCGCCTCGCTGAGCTGCGGGCCTCGGGCATGTTCGACCGGGCCATCGAGTCGTTCTTCTTTGCGGCGGTGCGCGCCGGCTTCAACATCGTGGTTTGCGGAGGCATGGGTGCCGGCAAGACCACGCTGGTGCGCAGCCTGCTGAACGAGGTCCCGGCGCACGAGCGGATCATCACCGTCGAGGACGAGTTGGAGTTGGGCCTGCACCACTACGCCGACCTGCATCCCGACATTGGCGTTCTGGAGGCCCGCGCGCCCAACGTCGAGGGCGCCGGGGCCTTCTCGCTGGAGGCGCTGCTGAGGGAGTGCCTGCGGATGCACGCCGACCGCATCGTTGTCGGCGAGGTCCGCGGTCCGGAGGTACTGGGGATGTTGCTCGCCATGACCGCTGGCCAGGACGGCTCCCTCTGCACGATCCACGCCAACAGCACCGTCGAGGCCTTCGAGCGGCTCACGATGTACGCCTCGCTCACCCCGCAGCAGTTCTCCCGGTCCTTCACCTACCGCCTCGTGGGTTCGGCCCTGGATTTCGTCGTGCACGTCGAGGCGGTCGGTGGGACGAGGCGTGTCACGAGCATCCGCGAGGTGATCGGCTCGACGGACACGCACGTGCTGTCCAACGAGATCTGGCGTCCCTCGCCAAAGGGCTGGGCCGTTCCCTCCGGCGAGCCGCTGCGGGTCGAACCGACCCTGCGAAGGCTCACCGAGCAGGGCTTCGACGCCTCGCTCATGAACCGCCCGGAGGGCTGGTGGGAACAGTGAGCAACCTGCCGATCCTGGGTGCCGGCGCGGTCGCCGGCCTGGGAGTCTGGGTGCTCCTCGCCGGGCTGCGGGGCCGCGTGATGATCCCCCGAGCCCACCGCCGGGCCGCCGGCGGCGTGGAGGCGTCGATGACCGCGCTGCGCCGCGGCTCGGTCGCCATCGCCGCGGGGATCCTCGTCTTCGCCGTCACCGGATGGCTGAGCGCCGGCGTCCTCGTGGCCGCGGGCATCGTGCTGTTCGCCGGGCGATTCGGCAAGGGCAGAGGATTGCGCGCCATCAGCGAGCGGGGCGATGCCATCGCCGGGTGGATCGAGATGCTCTACGCCATCCTGGCCGCCGGAGGCGGCATCGAGCGGGCGATCACGGGTTCGGCGAGCGCCGCGCCGGCAGCCATCCGCCGGGAGGTGCAGGAGTTGGCTGCTCGCCTGGAGGTGCGGCCGCTCCCCGAGGCACTGCTGCGCTTCGCCGCCGACGTGGCCCATCCCGCCGTCGACAAGGTCGCGGCATCGCTCATCCTGGCGTCGATCCAGGGGGCGCAGGATCTGGTGTCCTTGCTCCGCTCGCAGGCCGAGGTCGTCCGTGCCGAGAGCCGCCTGGTGATCGAGGCCGACGCCGGGCGGGCTCGCTACCGCACCTCGTCCCGCCTCATCGTGGGAACCACGGCGGTCATGGCCGGCGGGCTGTACCTGGTGGACCGCGGCTACCTGGCGCCCTACGACAGTGCCCAGGGTCAGGCCGTGCTGGCGGGCATCGGCGCCGTGTTCCTGGGCGGGTTCTGGTTGCTGGCACGCCTCGGCCGCGTGCAGCCCCCGGCGCGGTACTTCGACCCGGCCGCCGCCGGACTGGCGCGTCTGGCGCGATGATCGCGCTGGTGGGTGCGCTCCTCGGCGCCGGCATCTGGCTGGTGGGTCGGGGCCTCGTGCGGCGCCCGGTGCCGCTGTTGCGTGCCCTGCGCGATTTCCACGAGCCGCGCCGGGACGGCACCGACGATGCGTCTGAGCCTTCCGGCTGGCGCGTCGGGGCGGAGCGCCGCGCCCTGCAGGTCGTGGAGTCCCTCGGTTTCGACCTGGGCATCCTGGCGGAGGATCTTCGAATCGTGGGCCGCAGCCACGCGCAGCACGCCTTCGCCAAGCTGTCGGGGGCTCTGGCGGCGAGCGGCGCACTCGCCGTCGTGGGCTACGGCGCACGCCTCGTGGGATTGGCGCCGCCGGTCTGGATCATCCTCCTGCTCATCGTCCTCGGGGTGCTCGGCGGGTACGTGGGCGCCGACGCTGCCCTGCGCAAGAAGGCTGCCGAGCGGAGGGAGGAGTTCCTGCGGGCGCTCAGTGCCTACCTTGATCTCGTCAAGATCCTGGTGGCCGGGGGCAGCCACAGCGATGGGGCGCTGTACCAGGCCGCCGCAGTCGGCAGCGGCTGGGCCTTTGACGAGTTGAAGGCCGCCATGGACTGGAGCCGTGTCAACGGCAGGCCTCCCTCGGCGGGATTCCAGCGACTGGCGGACGAGATCGGCGTGGCGGACGTGGAGGAACTTGCGGCCACCATCCGGCTCACGGCCGAGCAGGGCGCCAGCCCTTCCGATGCGCTCGCCTGCAAGGCCGAGATGCTGAGCGCGCTCGAACTGGCCAACGCCCGCATGAAGGCCGATTCGACAACCGAGCGCATGTCCATACCCACCGTGGTCGTCGCAATCGCGTTCGTGATGTTCGTCGGTTACCCGGCCCTCAGCTCACTGCTGGAGATGCTGTGAGCAGCGCCGGGTACGACCACCCTCTCCGGGACGCTCGAGCGCACCCGGAGGACACCGCGGGCAGACCGCGTCGAAGAAGCAACAGAACGGAGTGAAAAATGCAGGAACTGTCCCTTCGAGGCTGGATCCGGTTGACGGCGACGGCGTCGCGGATCCGGGCCAAGCTGCGAGACGACGAGCGAGGGCTGACGACGACCGAGTGGGCGTTGCTCGTGGCCGGCGTGGCCGCGCTGGCCATCGTGGTGGTGAGCGTGGTCCGCAATCTCACCTCGGACGTAGCCGGTGAGATCCCGACGAACGTGAACGTCGACACCGACCCGGACACCTTCCTGGGCGACGGGTGAAGATGCGCGGTGTCAGTCGAAGCGCGCGGTCCCGTGCGGCCGTGGGCGGCGCGGTGGATGACTCGCCCGGCGAGTACCGACGACTCCGGCGCGGTGACCACCGAGTTCGTCCTGCTGTACGGCGTCCTGCTGGCTCTCGTGATGAGCGTGATCCACTTCGGCCTGGTCTTCAACGTCTCCCTGGCGGTGACCGATGCCGCCGACACGGTGCTCGAGGCGGTCCAAGCCGCTGGAGGCTCGCCGGCGGTGGCTCCCGCTCTGGCGCGGATCGTCGTGGGCGATGAACGACTCGTGCGCGACCTGTCCACCGGCGTGGACGTGCGGGACGGCGAGGTGACGGTCACCGTCTCGGCGAGCGCTCCCCGTATCGTGCCCGGGCTGCCGACCCGGGTGAGCCATCGGGTGCAGGGACCCGTCGAGCGATTCATCCCGGAGGGTCGGCGCTGAGCGCGCCAGGATCGTCGAGCGACCGGCGAGGGGTCCTCTCGCTGGAGTTCGTACTGGTCGTCGTCGGCGTGCTCGGGGCGCTCATGCTCGTGGCGGCCGCGTGGCGGTTGGGCCAGACGCGCGGCGAGATGCGAGACGCCGCCTCCGAGGCCGCTCGAGCGGCCTCGCTGCGCCAGCACCCGTCGGCGGCGACCGGCGCAGCCGAGCGGGTGGCGGTTGCGACGCTGGGTCGGCGCCAGGTCCGGTGCTCCGCATTGGACGTACAGACCGACGTGAGGGCTTTGCGCCCCGGTGGATCGGTGTCAGTGACCATCCGCTGCGTCACACGGCTCGCGGACCTGACGCTCCTGCGCATGCCGGGTTCGGTGACGCTGGAGGTGACCGGTACCGAGGTCGTGGACAGGCGTCGGGGCGGTACCTGATGGGCCGCCGGGGCGACCGGTCCGATGCGGGCGTCATCAGCCTGTTCGTGGCGGTGCTGTTCGTGGCGTTCCTGCTCACCGTCTCCATCGTGGTCGACTCCGCGGAGCTGCGCGGCCAGCGGCGGGCATTGTCGGACCTTGCCCGGCAGTCCGCCCGCGCGGCCGTCCAAGAGGTCGACGTGACGTACTACCGCGCCAGCGGGTCGGTCCGTCTGGACGCCGCCGCCGCTGTCGCCGCGGCGCGGGCGGTTGCCGCTCGCTCGGGTCTGGAGGCGGACGTGACCGTTCGAGGCGACCAGGCCTCGGTGCGCCTGAGCAGCGATGTCGCCGTGCGCGTGCTGGGGCTGGGCCGCCGGCGTGTAACGCTGAGCGCCTCCGATGAGGCGCGCGCCACGTGGGGCGTCAGTTCCGCCAGGTCGTCGGCGAGATGACCGAACGGTTTCCGCCGTGGCGGGTGATGCCGGTCGGGCCGGCCGGCGAGTCGAGACAGCGAACAGCGAGGTGAACATGAACGAGCGGAAGTTGCCTGCGGCGCTGTCGGGTGTCGCGGCCTGTGTGTTGCTGGGGGCCTTCCTCATCGGGGTGCCGGCGTGCCTGGTGCGACTTGTCGGCAACCCGCTGCCGGCTGCGCTGCCGGCATGGTCGTCGGTCACCGCGGCGGTCGAGAGCGGTGTCCTCCCGCCGGGCATCGCGATCCGGGTCGTGGCGGTCGTCGTCTGGATCTGGTGGTCACAGGTTGCGATCTCGTGCGCCGCAGAGGTCGCGGCCGCCTGCCGGGGACGGACGGCCCGGCGGATGCCTCTGGGAGCCGTCGGCGTACAGCCGATCGTGGCCTGGCTCGTGACGATCGCGGTGACGGCGGCGGGCACTCTCGGGCTGGTCAGCCAGCCCGCCCTCGCGGCGACGCCGTCATTCGCGGGTGTCTCGGTCCCGGTGCCCACCGGGCAGCCGGCGCCGGGAACCGCCGGACAGATCGCCGAGATACCCGGCGCCGGCGTCGCAACTGGATCGGCACCGTCCGGATCAGCACTGCCGGGCGCGCCGTCCGGCGCTGCGACCGCTTCGAGCCCGCCTGCTCCGATCCTGGCGCCACCGCCGGTTGGGTCGACGGTGGCTTCGGCGGTGCCAGCGCCGGCAGCCCTGCCCGACGCGAGCGCGCCGATCCTGGCGCCGGCGGAGCCCGTGGCGGCGCCGGCGGTGCGATCCGTGGCGCTGCCGGTGCCGACGACCGGGCCCGGCGCGCGGGACCGGTCTCCGGCAGCGGTGCCCTCACCCGATGTCCCGGCAACTGCTGGTGCAAGGATCCCGGCCGGCGGCATGACGCATGACAACCCGCCTGCGTCCGTCGCCTCGCGTGAGCCCGACAGGTGGGCACCTCCGGACACCGTCACGGCGCTGGCCGGTTCGGCCGCGCCGGAGGCAGTGCCGGTGGCGGAATGGGCGACCGCGGAGATCCGGGTCTCCGGCTGGGTCGTCGTGAAACCCGGCGACTCGCTGTGGCGCCTTGCCGAGCAGCACCTGGGGGACGCCCTGGCGTGGCGGGACATCTACGACTTGAACGCGGGACCGCTGCCCGGGGGTGGCACCCTCCGCGACCCGAACCTCATCCATCCGGGGTGGCGGCTGCGCCTGCCGACGGCTGCTGCGGGTCCTTCGTCCCATGTGGCCGCGGGCGTCCCGGATCCGGCACCGGCTCCCGCAGATCCGGCCCGGCAAGGCCCCGGATAGCGCCACCCGCTTTGGGCAGGCTTGCTGACCAGCGGAAAGGAGGACCGACGGTGCAAAGAGCCACAGCACCATCCGATCCGACGAGCACGTCCGGCGGCGGCACGGCCGACGGTCGGAGCGGCCTCGGTTGCGAGCTCCAACACCTGATGGCCGGGCTTCCGGAACGGTTGCACGGACGTTCTCTACCGCAGCTCGTGGCGGTCACCGCCTCGTCGCGTTCCATCGGCTTGCTGCTGGGCGAGCCTCGGTTGGATCCGGCCGAGGGGTTCGATGCGATAGACGGCGGCCTGACCTGGATGATCGACCGTTCGGCTCTCGGCGTGCCCGACGTGCTGCCTGCCCGGGGGATGCCGTGGCCACTGCTGGTGCCGCTGGGCCGGCTGCGCTCGGACGGATCGCTCGTGCTGGGAAATCTCGAGGAGTTCGGCACGTTCGAGGCGGTCGGCGCGCCGGCAGACGTGCTGGCGCTGGCCGAATCCCTGGCCGCCGAGTTGGCGGCCGATCACTTCGGCGGCCGGGCGCGGATCGTCTGCGTGGACTGCGGGCCGCGACTCGCTCATCTCGACAACGTCCGCATCGTCGAGTCCCCGCGCGAGGCCCTCGGCGATGTCGAGGTCCAGTGGGCGCGAGGCGCCGAAGCGCGCCGCACGGCGTTGCCGGAGCTGCGCGTACGCGGGGGGCGCGCCACGGCGCCGCTCGTGGTCATCGATCCGCACGCCCGAGATCCGGCGATGCGCCGGCGGATGTGCTCCCTCGCCGGTCCCGGACTCGTGGTCGTGACCGGGGGTGGCGCGCACCACCCGGCGGCATCCGACAGCGGGCACCCGGGTCCTGGCTGGGTGTTCGAGGTGGCGGGACGGCGGCTTCGCTGGGAGCCGGTCGGCGTGGATCTGGAGTTGGGACATTCCTGGGCTCGCTTGCCGCGACCGGCGGGCTTGCCCCGGGAATCGCTCTTCAGGGCACCGGAGAACTCGATCAGCGCGTGGGGCGGGAGCGCAGGCGCCGGTCGCGGGAACGGGCGCTCTGCTTTCCGTGCGGTGCCGTGTCCGGGAATCAGCGGGTACGGCTGGACGGGTGAACCGCCCGACGTCCGCCTGGGCGCCGACATCGCCGAGGTGACGCCCGGCCCCGTGGAGCTGCAGGTCCTGGGCGTCGTGCAGGCGGTGGGAGCGTTGTCGCCGTTCACGTCGCAGCGAGCACTGGATCTGGCCTGCTTCCTCGCCTTTCACCGCGACGGGGCCACCGCGGACCGGCTCCGCTACTGGCTGTGGCGCTGCAGCGAAGCGGTGCCGAGTCCCAAGGCCTTCGCCAACGTGGTGTCGCGAGCGCGCGTCTGCCTCGGTCGGGACGCCGGCGGCGATCCGTACCTGTCCCGTGTCACTGCCGAAGGGGTGTACCGGCTGTCGGCAGAGGTCACGACCGATCTGGAGCGGTTCACGGCATGGCGCAGGCTCGCCGAGCGGGTGCCGGCGGAGCAGGCGCTGGAGTGCCTGCACGCCGCGCTCTGGCTGGTCCGGGGCGCGCCCTTCGGCGGTGGCAGCGGCGCGACGTTCTCGTGGGCCGATGTCTCCTGGCGCAGCCACGTGGAGTATCTCGTGGACAGCACGGCCCACAAGCTGGCCGATGTGGCGCTGGAGTTGGGTCGCAACGATGTCGCCCGCTGGGCGACGCTGCGGGGACTGGCGGTCACGCCCGATTGCGAGCAGTGCTTCCAGCGCCGGATCACGGCGGCCCGCCGCTCGGGCTATCGCCGGGAGGCCGACCTCGTCATGGCGGACATGGATCGCCGTGACCTCGAGCCGATTCCCGCCTTCGACGACCTCGCCCCGGCGGCCTGCGAGTAGCTCACGCTGGTGGACGACCGCACCGGCGGGGTGTGGATGGCCCGCTGATCGCGAGCCCGGGGTTGCCCGGCGCGGCGCGGCCGGCTGCCGGGATGGCGATGGCGCCGAAGCAGCCGAGAGCCGCCTGCCGGCTCAGTGCCCGCCGACGCGCACCCAGCGGCTCCCGATGAACCGCACCAGCACGCCCGCCAGCCGGGCGGCCATGAAGACCACCAGGGCGCCCCACAGCCAGCCGATCCCCGCGTCGGCGAGGCGCACCCCCACGGCCAAGGGGACGAACACAGCGGCCGCGGCGCCCATGGCGCCGGCCAGGTAGCGCAGGTCGCCGGCGCCGATCAGCACGCCGTCGAGGGCGAAGACCACGCCGTTGATCGGCAGCATCAGCGCCAGGTGCAGCATCAGGAACCCCGCCAGGGCCACCACGGCGGGGTCGTTGCTGAACAGCTGCGGCAGCACGGGACGCAAACCCAGCGCAACCAGGGCCGCCACCAGGCCGAAGACCAGCCCCCACCAGGTGACGCGGCGGCTGACGCCGCGGGCGCCGGCACCGTCGCCGGCGCCGAGCTTCGTGCCGACCATGCCCTGGGCGGCGATGGCCAGCGCGTCCAGTGCCAGCGCCGAGAAGGCGAACAGCTGGGCGTTCACCTGGTGCGCCGCCAGGTCGGCCACACCCGTGCGGGCCGCCACCGCGGTGGCCGCCACGAAGGCCCCCTGCAGGGCCGCGGTGCGGGCCAGCAGCGAGCCGCCGGTGGCCACAAGCCTGCGCAGGACGGCCGGGTCGGGCCGCAGGCCGGAGACGTGCGGGCGCGCCTCCTGCAGCACCCAGCGAACGAACAGCGCCGCGCCCACCCACTGGGCCACCACCGTCGACAGGGCCGAGGCGCCGATGCCGAAACCCAGTCCGTACACCAGGATCACCTCGAGCACCAGGTTCCCGGCAGCCGTCAGCGCCGCCACCTTCAGGGGACGGGCCATGTCCAGCCCGCCCCGCAGGTACCCCACGCCAGCCAGCATGAGCAGCAGGGCCGGCAGCCCGGCCAGGCTGATGTGCAGGTAGATGCGGGCCTGTACGAGCACCTCACCCTCGCCGCCCAGCAGCCGCAGCAGCGGATCGGAGAGGCCGTACAGCAGGCCGCCCGCGGCGACGCCGGCGACCAGTGCCAGCAGCAGGGCCTGCACCCCCCAGCGGGCGGCGTCGGCCGCCCGGCCCGCGCCCAGCAGCCGGGCAACGGCCGCCGTGGTGCCGTAGGCCAGGAAGATGAACAGGGCGTAGACGCTGAGCAGCAGCTGACCGGCCAGCGCCAGGCCGGCGAGCTGCGGCGTGCCCAGGTGGCCCACGATGGCGGTGTCCACCAGCACGTACGCCGGCTCGGCCACGAGCGCGCCGAAGGCGGGGATCGCCAGCCGGAAGATCTCACGATCCCAGCGCCGGCGGGTGCTCGCCGGGTTCGGTGGTGTGGGGGGACTCACTGATCCGCCTCCGGGGCCGCTCGGTTCACGGGGCTGGGGCACACCGAACCGGGCACGGCGCGCCTGCGCGCCATTCTGTCGGCCAGCGGCCGCGGTCTCGCGACGGGCGGAGTACTGTTCGGCCTACACGGGCTACTCATCGACGCGGGAAGAGATGGACGCTCAGCGCACGGACGGCTTCGCGATGGCGGAGTTGGTGGACCGGACCGGCGTACCGGCATCCACGGTGCATCACTATGTGCGGCGGGGTCTGCTGCCGCCCCCCGCCCGGATCGCGCCCAAGCGCTTCCTGTACGGCCCCGAGCACGTCGACGCGCTGCGCGTGATCCGCGGCCTCCGGCAGCGCCAGCGCCTCTCGCTGGCGAAGATCGCCGAGGTCCTGCCGGAGATCCTCGCCGACCGCGACAGCGCGCTCCTGCAGGCACCGCAGCTCGGCGGCGGTCCCGAGGAGTCCGTCGTGGCCGAGCGGATCCTCGACGTGGCCATCGAGGCGTTCGGCCTGCACAGCTACGGCGAGGTGAGCGTCGCCGACCTGTGCGCGGGCGCCGACGTCGCCAAGGGCACCTTCTACCGCCACTTCGAGTCCAAGAGTCAGGTCTTCGTGCGCGCCGCCGAGCGGGTGGTGCTGCAGACCCTGGAGCGCTTCCGCCGCGAGGTCGCCGAACTTCCCCAGCCGGTCGACATGCGCGCCGCGGCGGAGATCTGCGCCGCGGCCCTGCGTCCCGCTCTGCCGGTCCTGCTGGAGTTGGCCAAGAGGTCCATGCTGCTCGAGCCCGAGTACGTCGCCGAGGCACGCGACACGTTCCGGCTGTTGGCCACCGAGATGGGGGAGATCCTGCTGCCCGGCGAGGCCGAGAGCCACGCCGCCGCCGGGATGGTGATCCTGGACGCCACCGTGCAGGTCTTCCGGTCGCTGGTGGGCGGGCGAGACCCGCGCGTCCCGACGCCGGGCTAGCGGCCGCCGGCGCCGCACCCGGACGGTCTCCGGCGCCGCGACCGGACCACTCGGGATAGCCTCCGCGCAACGGCGGCGCTACCGCAACACATGGACCGAGCGGTCAGTTTTTGTGTAGGTTGCTTGCCGTTGTGGGAATCAGCTCTGACCGGTGGGTCCGTACGGGTGGAGGATGCCGTGTCCAGCGAACCAACGGTGGGCCGGGCCGGGGTCGGCGGCCGGCCGGTTCCCACGGCCGCGGCGGCTCCGACCGAGCCGGTCGAGCAGTACGCCGACAGCGACTCCATCATGGCGCGCACCGGCGGGGAGAACTTCCCGGTTGCACTGCGGGTGCTGCCGCGCCGGCTGCGCCGGCATCTCGAGGCGATCTACGGCTATGCCCGGCTGGTCGACAATCTCGGTGACGAGTACCCGGGGGATCGCACGGCGGCGCTCGACTGGCTGGAGCGCCAGATCGACGACCTCTACGCCGGCGATGGCGGATCCCCGCGACACCCGATCTTCCGTCGTCTCGCGGCGGTGGTGCGCGAGTTCGACATCCCCCGCACGCCGTTCGACCGGCTGCTGGCGGCCAACCGGCTCGACCAGACCAAGGGCGGCTACACCGACTGGGAGGAACTGCTGGGGTACTGCGAGCTGTCGGCCAACCCGGTCGGCCATCTCGTGCTGGCCGTCTTCGAGGCCTCCACACCGGAGCGCATGGCTGCCTCCGACGCCGTCTGCAGCGGGCTGCAGGTGCTCGAACACCTCCAGGACGTCGGCGAGGACGCCGCCGCCGGGCGCGTCTACCTGCCCGCGGTCGACATGGAGCGCTTCGGCTGCACCCGTGCCGACCTGGCGGCCCCCGTGGCCGGCGAGCCGCTGCGCAAGCTCGTGGCCTTCGAAGCCGGCCGCGCCCGGGATCTGCTGGAGGGCGGCAGGGAGCTCGTGGCATCGCTGCGTGGACATGCCCGGCTGGCGATCACCGGCTTCGTGGCCGGAGGACTCGCCGGCCTCGACGCCATCGAGGCCGCCGGGTGCGAGGTGTTGAGCACCACCCGGCAGGCCGGCCCGCTACGGCTGCTGCGCCGCTTCGTGCCGCTGTACCTCGGCGCCGTGCTGCGCCGGCGGAGCCTGGCGTGACCGCGCTCACCGCAGAGGCGGCGTACCGGCGCTGCGAGGAGATCACGTGGGCCGAGGCCCGCAACTTCGCCTACGGCATCCGCCTGCTGCCGCCGCCCAAGCGCCGGGCGATGGCGGCGCTCTATGCCATGGCCCGCAGGATCGACGACGTCGGCGACGGTGAGTGGCCCAAGGACCGCAAGCTGGCGGCGCTCGGAGAGATGCACGCCTGCATCGACGCGCTGGCGGCGGGTGACCTGGCCGATCCGGCCGACCCGGTCCTCGTGGGACTGGCCGACGCCGCCGGGCACTACCCGATCCCGCTCGAGGTGCTGCACGAGATCGTCGAGGGCTGCGAGCACGACGTGACCGGCACGACGTACGAGACCATGGACGACACGGTGCGCTACTGCCGCCTGGTGGCGGGCTCGGTGGGCCGCCTGTCGTTGGGGGTCTTCGGCACCCGCGACAAGGTCCGATCCGGCGCCGGCGACGAGGCGCCGGTGCTGGCCGACGAACTCGGCGTGGCGCTGCAGCTCACCAACATGCTGCGCGACATCGGCGAGGACCACGCCATGGGACGCATCTACCTGCCCGAGCGGGAGCGACAACGTTGCGGGATCCGCCCGGGGGAGTGGGGGCCGCCCGAGGGTGTGGCGGCGCTGGTGCGGCACGTCGGCGAGCAGGCGGCGAGCTGGTTCGAGCGAGGGCTCGTCCTGCTGGACCATCTGGACCATCGCAGCCGGGCTTGCACGGCGGCGATGGCGGGCATCTACCGGCGGCTGCTGGACCGCATCCTCACCCATCCCGAGCGGCCGCTCAGCATGCGCGTCCGGCTGCCGGCCCGCGAGAAGGCCCTGGTCGCCGTGCGGAGCATGGTGGGGCTGCGGCCATGAACGATCGGCGGCGGGTCGTGGTGGTCGGCGGCGGCCTTGCCGGCCTGGCGGCGGGCGTCGAGGCCGCCGACCGGGGCGCCGCCGTGACGCTGCTGGAGCGGCGCCCTCGCCTGGGCGGTGCGACCTGGTCGTTCGAGCACCGCGGCATCTCCTTCGACAACGGCCAGCACGTGTTCATGCGCTGCTGCGACGCCTACCGGCGGTTCCTGGAGCGGATCGGGTCGGCGGACAAGGTGCGCCTGCAGAGCCGGCTGGAGGTCCCGGTGCTGCGTCCGGGCGGCCCGATCGGCGCCATCCGCCGAACCGCGGGCCCCGCACCGCTGCACCTCCTGGCGTCGCTGCTGACCTACCCGCACCTGGGGCGCCGCCGCCGGCTGCGGGTCGTCCGCACCGCCATGGCGCTGCGCCGCCTGGACCCCGAGGATCCCGCCCTGGACCGCATGACGTTCGGTGACTGGCTGGCGGCCCGGGGCACCGACACCGCCACCGTCGAGGCGCTGTGGAATCTCATCGTGCTGCCGACGGTCAACGTTCCGGCGGCCGAGGCGTCCCTCAAGCTCGCCGCCATGGTGTTCCGGACAGGGCTGCTGAGCCGTGCCGACGCCGGTGACATCGGCTGGGCGAAGGTGCCGCTGTCGGTGCTGCACGGCGACGCGGCGAGGCGGACGCTGGAGGCGGCCGGAGCCGATGTCACGACGGGCGCTGCGGTGCGGGGCGTGCGCCCCGGCCCGGACGGGCGACCCGTCGTGGAGACCGACGGCCGGCCGATCGAGGCCGACGCCGTCGTCGTGGCGGTGCCCCACGCTGCCGCCGGCCCGCTGTTGCCGGCGGGCGCCGTGGCGAGCCAGGAGCGACTCGAGGAGCTCGGCGTCTCGCCGATCGTGAACGTGCATCTTGTCTACGACCGCCCCGTGATGGAGCTGCCGATGGCCGCAGGCGTGGGCAGCGACGTGGAGTTCGTCTTCGACCACACCGAGGCGTCCGGACTCGACGACGGGCGGCAGTGCCTGACCGTCTCCCTGTCGGCGGCGCGGTCGTACATCGGGCGCCGCTCGCCCGATCTGGTGCGGCACTTCGAGGCCGAGATGGCCCGCTTGCTGCCTGCCGCCGGCGGTGCCCGCGTCACCGACTCGATCGTCACGCGTGAGCGCGCCGCCACCTTCTTCGGGGCACCGGGCACCCACGAGCTGCGCCCCGGCGCCCGCACCGCGCTGGCGGGCGTCTTCCTGGCCGGCGCCTGGTGCGACACGGGCTGGCCGGCCACGATGGAGGGCGCCGTGCGCAGCGGGGTCGAGGCGGCACGGCTGGCGACCGGGTTCGCGGCCGCGGCGCGGCCGTCCGAGCCGCGCGCCGACCTTCCCGACGCGCCGGCGGTGGCGGCATGAAGCGGTCCGCACCTGCGGTGCTCCGGCGGGCCGGCGAACTCGTGCAGCCCGCGCTCGTGGTCGCGGTCGACCGCCTGGCGACCGAACTCGCCGTCCCGGTCCGCTACCACTTCGGCTGGACCGACGCCCAGGGCGTCGCACTCGGCAACTCCGGCGGTGGCAAGGGGGTGCGGTCCACCCTTGCGGTGCTGTCCGCCGAGGCGGTCGGCGCGGCATCCGAGGTGGCCATCCCGGGCGGGGTGGCGGTCGAACTGATCCACAACTACTCGCTCATCCACGACGACATCGTCGACGATGACGCCGAGCGCCGTCACCGGCCCACCGTCTGGAAGGTCTACGGCACCGACCATGCCATCATCGTCGGCGACGCCGTCATGGCGTTGGCGTTCGAGGCTCTGCTGGACGGTGCGACGCCGGCCCGAGCCGCCGCTGCGGCCGACCTCGCCCGGGCGACGGCCGCCATGATCGCCGGACAGTCGCTGGACATGTCGCTCGACGGCCGCGACAACGTCTCGGTGGCCGACTGCTGGGACATGATCTCGCTGAAGACGGGCGCGCTGCTCGCCCACGCCAGCGCGGTCGGGGCGATCCTTGCGGGGGCGCCGGCGCAGACCGTCGCCGGACTGCGCCGGTTCGGCGACGAGTTGGGCCGGGGGTTCCAGGCCGTCGACGATCTGCTGGGCATCTGGGGCGAGCCCGCCGTCACGGGCAAACCCGCCGGCAACGACCTGCGCGAGCGCAAGCGCTCCCTCCCCGTCACGGTCGCCCTGAGTTCGAACAGCGCCGCCGCCGCAGAACTGGCCGACCTCTACAGGCGGGACCACCTGGAGGAGGCCGACATCGCCCGGGCCGCGGTGCTCGTCGAGGAGGTGGGCGGTCGTGCCGTCACCGCCGCAGCGGCGCGGGAGTGCATGGATCGTGCGGCGGAGGCACTGGATGCAGTGGAGATCGACCCGGCTGCGGCGGCCGAACTGCTGGAGTTGGCGGACTTCATCGTCGATCGGGACTTCTGAACGGGAGGTTGAAGTATGACCATGGCAAAACGTTCGCTGCCGGCGCTGCCCTGGGGCTCATCGGGGGCGGCTGACGGCGAGCTCCAACAGGCGACCGCCGACACCTTGCGCAGGTCGACCGATGCGCTGCTGCGCACGCAGGACGAGGCCGGCTGGTGGAGGGGCGACCTGGAGACCAACGTGGCTATCGAGGCCGAAGACCTGCTGCTGCGCGCCTTCCTGGGCATCCTGGACGATGAGACTCTGACGCTCACGGCGAACTGGATCCGGTCGAAGCAGTGTGCCGACGGCGGCTGGTCGTCGCACTACGGAGGACCCTCCGATTTGTCGCTGGCGGTGGAGGCCTACACGGCGCTGCGCCTCGCCGGTGACAGTCCCGATGCCGAGCACATGCGCTTGGCCGCGGAGTTCGTCCGCGACCTCGGCGGCCTGGAGTGCTCGCGCGTGTTCACCCGGCTGTGGCTGGCCCTGTTCGGCCTGTGGGCGTGGGAGGACCTGCCCGCCATTCCCCCCGAGCTGATCCTGCTGCCGCGCTGGGTGCCGCTGAACATCTACGACTTCGGTTGCTGGGCCCGCCAGACGATCGTGCCGCTCACGATCGTCAGCACCTACCGGCCCAGCGTCGACCTCGGCATCTCGCTGGACGAGCTGCGCACCGGGGAGGTGCCGCCCGAGCGCCGCCGCCGGTCGATCAACACCTCCGCAGGCTGCTTCCAGCGCTTCGACAAGCTGCTGCACAAGTACTACCGCCGGCCCATGTGGCGGCTCCGGGAGATGTCCATGAAGCTCGCCGAGCAGTGGATCATCCGCCGCCAGGAGTCCGACGGCTGCTGGGGGGGCATCCAGCCGCCCTGGGTGTACTCGATCATCGCCCTGCACCTGCGCGGCTACTCGCTGGATCACCCCGTCCTGGCCCGGGCCCTGGCGTGCTTCGACACGTTCGAGGTTCGCGACGGGGACATGCGCTGGATGGAGTGCTGCCAGTCGCCGGTGTGGGACACGGCTCTGGCGGTTGTGGCGCTCGGCGACGCCGGGCTGCGCCGCGACCACCCGGCGATGGTTGCCGCGGCGGACTGGCTGCTGGACGAGGAGGTGCGGGTGCGCGGCGACTGGGCGGCCCGCCGTCCCGAACTCGCCCCCGGAGGCTGGGCCTTCGAGTTCCACAACGACAACTATCCCGACCTCGACGACACCGCCGAGGTGGTGCTGGCGCTGGGACAGGCGGAGGCGTCGGACCCCGAGCGCGCCACCGCGGCGATTGCCCGGGCCGTCGCCTGGGCCGAAGGCATGCAGAGCAGCGACGGCGGCTACGCGGCGTTCGACGCCGACAACGTCCGGCGGTTGTGCGAGCAGTTGCCCTTCTGCGATTTCGGCGAGGTCATCGATCCCCCGAGTGCCGACGTCACCGCCCACGTGGTGGAGATGCTGTGCTGGGTCCGCGCCCACACCGACATCCCGGTGGATGCCCGGCGCCTGCGGCGTGCCGTGGACTGGATGTGGGTCAACCAGGAGGCCGACGGCTCGTGGTTCGGGCGCTGGGGCGTCAACCACCTCTACGGGCTCGGTGCCGTGCTGCCGGCGCTGCGCGCCGCGGGCGTCCCGCCCAGCGATCGTCGCATCCGCCGGGCGGTCCGCTGGCTGCACGCCACGCAGGGCCCCGAGGGTGGCTGGGGTGAGGACCTGCGCTCGTACGACTCCGACAGCTGGCGGGGCCGCGGCGATCCCACCGCATCACAGACCGCATGGGCCCTGCTTGCGCTCATGGCGGCCGACGAGTACGGCGAACCCACCCGCCGCGGCGTGGAGTGGCTGGCCAGCACGTGCCGGCCCGACGGCACCTGGGACGAACCGCAGTACACCGGCACCGGCTTCCAGGGCTACTTCTACATCAACTACCACCTCTACCGGCAGATCTTCCCGACCATGGCCCTGGGACGGTACCGGCGCGCCACCGGGGGCGAGGGGCCGTCGCAGTGAGCCTCGAGATCTGGTGCCCCTTGCGCCTCGAAGCGGCGGCGGCGCGCCGGGGGGCCTCGAGCGCCGGCGTCGCGCGCACCGGCATGGGGCCGCGCCGCGCCGCGTCGTTCGCCGCCGGCCGGTCCGCCATGGCGGACCGGCCCGGCGCGATCGTGCTGGGACTGGCCGGATCGGTCAGCGATTCCCTGGAACCGGGTGAGGTGATCGTGGCTGACACCGTGCGCGGTCCCGGTCCCGATCGGTCCACCTGGGGTGCGGAATCCGAGCGCATCAGGGTCGGGCTCCGCGAGGCGGGCATCGCCGCGGTGCGCGGCCCGGTCCGGTCGGTGTCCCGGCCGGTGCGCGGGGCGGGGCGCCGCCGTCTCGCCGCCGACGGGACCCTGGCCGTCGACATGGAGTCGTGGTGGCTGCTGGCGGCCGATCCGGCACCGTTGGCCGTGGTCAGGGTCGTTTGCGACACGCCGGCCGCGGAGCTGGTGTCGTTTTCGCTACCGTGGCGGGCGCGCCGCGCCCTGGCGGTGCTGTCCCGCATCGCCGCAACGTTGGACGCCCGGGAGGCACTCCCCGGGCAGGACAGTCATCGAGGGCTGGAACGAGCAGCCCCTGGAGGTACTCGCTGATGGGCATCCCGCTTCGACAGGCCGCGCGAGTGGGCCTCTACATGTTCAACAACAAGGTCCGTCGGCGCTCCAAGTACCCGATCATCGTGGAGATGGAGCCGCTGTTCGCCTGCAACCTGGAATGCCCGGGATGCGGCAAGATCCAGCACCCCACCGAGATTCTCCGCAAGCGCCTCAGCGTCGAGGACTGCGTGTCGGCCATGGAGGAGTGCGGCGCGCCGATGGTGTCCATCGCCGGCGGCGAACCCCTGCTGCATCCGCAGATCGCCGAGATCGTCGAGGCGTTGCTGGAGCGCAAGCGCTTCGTCTACCTCTGCACCAACGGCGTGCTCCTGCGGCGGAAGATGGACCGGTTCAAGCCCTCGCCGTACTTCTCCTGGGCGGTGCACGTGGACGGTCTGCGCGAGCGCCACGACATCGCCGTGGCCCGCCAGGGTGTCTTCGACGAGGTCGTCGAGGCGATCAGGGAGGCCAAGGCGCGGGGATTCCGGGTCACGACCAACAGCACCTTCTTCAACACCGACACGCCCGAGTCGGTGCGGGGCGTGCTGGACTTCCTGAACGACGACCTGGAAGTCGACTCGGTCATGGTCTCTCCCGGATACGCCTACGAGAAGGCTCCCGACCAGGAGCACTTCCTGCAGGTCGAGCAAACCCGGGAACTCTTCCGCGAGAGCTTCGCCGACGGGCGGCGCAAGCGCTGGCGCCTCAACCACTCGCCGCTCTTCTTGGACTTCCTGGAGGGCAAGGCCGACTTCCAGTGCACCCCATGGGGAATCCCCAGCTACTCGGTGTTCGGCTGGCAGCGACCCTGCTACCTCATGGCCGACGGTTACACCGAGACCTACCGGGAACTCATCGAGACGACCGACTGGGATCAGTACGGGCGCGGGCGCGACGAGCGCTGCGCCAGCTGCATGGCGCACTGCGGCTACGAGCCGTCGGCCGTCATCGCAACCGCAGGATCGCTGCGGCAGTCGCTGCGCGCCCTGGTGGCGAGCTGATCGAGGCCCCCGGCGGGTCCGGCATCGGAGCGACACCGGCCGCTGAGCCGCCCGGAACAATCCCGCCGACGTAACCTGCGTTCCGTGCGCAGCCGCTGCGGGGTCGCGGCAATTCTGACGG